>Ga0210395_10000012_pt1 | contig 283403 bp, 276 predicted proteins | sample IncBWH4OmetaG_FD_150861 | JGI IMG/M metagenome (GOLD analysis project Ga0210395, IMG submission 150861) | Forest soil microbial communities from Barre Woods Harvard Forest LTER site, Petersham, Massachusetts, United States - Inc-BW-H-4-O ... | reverse complement strand
TGCGCGGCTCAAGCGAAGGGCGCTGGTGATCCTGTTCACCGACTTTGTCGACACGATTACGGCGGAACTCCTCATTGAAAGCATGCAGCGGGTCGCCAACCGGCATGTGGTGGTTTTTGTCACGCAGCGCGGCTCGGTGCTCCAGAACGCCGTCGATGCCGCGCCGCGCCAATTCGCCGATGTCGCGCAAGCCGTGATCGCGCAGGACTTTCTGCGCGAGCGCAGCATCGTATTCGAGCGGCTGGAGCGGCTCGGCATCCAATGCCTCGACGTGCCGAGCCAGAACTTGCCGGTCGCGCTCATCAATCGTTATCTGATGATCAAGCAGCGCGGGCTGATATGACGCAAGCCGCCAACCTGATCGACGAGGCCAGGATCGCAAGCCGGCAAGCGGCGCGCGGCGCGGCGCCAGGTAGCGGCACGCTGGTGCTGAAAAGCCGCGAATTTCGCAAAGGTCGCGAGGAAGGCTGGCGCGAGCTTGATGACATGGTGCAGCGCGTCGAGCGGCGCGGCGTGCATTCACTTTCGCTCGACGAATTGGAACGCCTGCCGACCCTCTATCGCGCGGCGCTGTCGTCGCTGTCGGTCGCGCGCACCATCGCGCTCGATCGTAATCTCCTGCTCTATCTCGAAAACCTGGCATTGCGCGCCTATCTCGCCGTCTACGGACCGCGCGTCGATCCGATCGATGGGCTGCGCAAATTCTTCGTCTACGACCTGCCGGCCGCGGTGCGCGCGGCCCGCTGGCATATTCTAATCGTTACGCTCGCGCTGCTCGCCGGTGTCGCCGCGGGCTTCATTCTGACCGTTCAGGACGAAAGCTGGTTCACCTCATTCATGCCCGCGAATATGGCAAGCGGCCGCGGACCTGCATCGACGGCCGCGCAACTGCGCGACAAGGAACTGTTCGCGCCATGGCCTGGGCCGGTCGAGGCTTTCGGCATATTTGCCAATGTGCTGTTCAGCCACAATACCGCGGTTGGCCTGTTGTGCTTCGGCCTTGGCCTCGCCGCCGGCATTCCGACGCTGATGCTCGTGGTCTATCAGGGACTGAGCCTCGGCGCCTTCGTCGCGCTGCATTACGATCGCGGCCTCATGGTCGACTGTCTCGGCTGGCTATCGATCCACGGCACCTCCGAATTGGGCGCGCTTATTCTTCTCGCCGCGGGCGGGCTCGTGATCGCCGACAAGATCCTGTTCCCCGGCCGTTATTCGCGCATCGAAAATCTCGCTTTGCACGGGCGCCAGGCGGCGCAGATGGCTGTCGGCGGCATCCTGATGCTGTTCGTCGCCGGTATTCTTGAGGGCGGATTCCGCCAGTTCATCCAAAGCACGCCGCTACGATTTGCCGTCGGGCTCACGATTGGCGCGCTGTGGATCGCCTATTACAGCCTTTGCGGCCGGAGCAAGCGCCAATGAGCGCTGCACAGGATTCAGATACGCCGGTGCTGGCCCACGAGCGCACCACGCAATTTCTCGAAGGCGGCAAAAAGCTCAGGCGCCAGATCGTCACGCCCGAAGGCGTCCCGGTGCCGATCGAGATCGCAAATTACGGCGCTCGCCTGACCGCCTTCGTGATCGATCTGACGATCTGGTTCCTGCTGACGCTCGCCATCTATGTTCCCATTCTCGCATTGATGGGCAGGACCGGCGGCAGCCTGATCGCCGTCTCGATTGCGCTGTTCATCGGCTTTCTCGTGCGTAATCTGTATTTCATCTATTTCGAACTCGCCTGGCGCGGCGCGACGCCCGGCAAGCGCATCGTCGGCCTGCGCGTGATCGACCATAACGGCGGGCCGCTGGTCGCGTCGGCGGTGATCGCCCGCAATCTGACGCGCGAGGTCGAGATGTTCATTCCGCTCGGTGTCTTGTTGCACGCGGGCAACGGCGTCAATTGGGAACAACTTGCGATCGTCGCCTGGGTCATGGTCTGTCTTGCCATTCCGGCCCTCAACAAAGATCGCATGCGCGGCGGCGACTTGATCGCGGGCACGGTCGTGATCTCGTTGCCCAAAGTGGCGCTGCTTAGCGACCTTGTCGAACGTACGCTGAAATTCACCTTCACTCCGGCGCAATTGCAGGCTTACGGCGCTTTCGAACTGCAAGTGCTCGAAGAGCTGTTGCGGCGCCCGCAAAGCAAGGAAGGCGCGCACGTTCTCGACGACGTCTGCGATAAAATCTGCCGCAAGATTGGCTGGACCGGCCCCGTGCCGCGTAATGATGTCGTTATCTTCTTGCGTGACTTCTATACCGCCGAGCGCGCTTTCCTCGAACGCGAGCAGCTTTACGGCAAAGCGCGCGCGGACAAATACGAGCGCACCGAACGCCTGAGCTAGGCGTTTTAGTCTGCGCATGATCTTTTCCGAAAACCGGTTCCCACTTTTCGGGATCACGCGTTAGTCGAACACGGCAGCAATCTGGTCGGTGTCGACGCCCTCTTTGGCGACGCGCAGATCGTGATAGGCCACCACCGCCAGTATGGCGTTGAAAGCGCCCAAGATCGCGCCGCATAGCACCGACACGACAAGGCCGATCACCACGCCGCCGGCCGCCCTCGCCACGCCATTCAAGATGGACTGTGCGGTGCCGCCGACGAACAATACCGCGATCCAGATGCCGAAGATTTTCCAGCGGTGCCCTTTGGTCAGCCAGGCGCTGCGTCCCATGCTCTTAAACGGGCCAAGACGCTCGACAACGCAAGCCGGCACGGCGACGAACAGCATCGTCATCACCATCAAGCCCGGGAACACGAGTAAGATGGCGGCGAGGCCCGCGAGCAAAGGCACGCAGATCGCCACCCCCAAGACCGGAAAAAAACGGCGCAATCCGACTTTGATCGACTCGCCCAAATTGACCGGCAGGCCGCGCATGTCCTCGAATGCGCCGTAAAGCACGATGGCTTGGCTGAGCACGTTCAGCACCAGCGTCGCGATGAAGCCGACAGCAATCCAGCCGCCGTTGCCGCTCGCTAAAACGGCCGTTTTGGAGTCCGGGGAGAGTGCAAGTGCGCTCGGCAAGTAGGCAATCGCCGAGACCATGCCGAACGGCAGCAAATTTCGCGAGAATATCGAGACTGTCCGATTGAAAACGTCACCCGCACGAAAATCGGTTTCGGCGAAACGCCCCGCCGGCAAAAATCGATCGGTCATGATTATTTCCAAAATGGCTCAGTGCGCGATCTCAGGCCACAAGCTTAGCAGCGCGCAATCCCCGATCAATAACATAAGCGGCGCAACATCATATGACAGCCGCGCTATAGGGCCGGCACGGCCGTTACAATCAGAACACAGGCCAGCGCCGTCAGTAGCCCCTACTCGGCTGCCGCCGCCATTTCCTGCTCGGCATTCCCACGCGCCGCGGGATTTGGAATCTTCAGCCAGAAAGCCGAGACGATGGCGGAGACCAGCGAGAACCCGGCGAGCGCGTAAAGTCCGCCGGCAAAGCTGCCGGTATATTCCTTGGCCCAGCCCACTGCGGTCGGCCCGAAGAAACCGCCGAGATTGCCCACTGCATTGATCCAGGCGATACCCGACGCAGCGGCAGTGCCGGTGAGGATCATCGACGGCATGGTCCAGAACGGACCCTTGGAGCCATAGAAACCGATCGCGGCAATTGACATGCCAACCAGCGCCCAGGCCGTGCCGATCGTTTTTCCGGCAATGATCAGGCCCACGGTCGCGACCACGCAGGCGGCGAACAGATTCCAGCGCCGCTCGCCGGTGCGGTCGGAGTACCAGCCCCAAGCCAGCATCGCGACCGCGCCGCAGATATAGGGGATCATGCTGATCCAGCCGACCTGCATCGTGGTCAGCCCGAGCTGTTTGACGATCTGCGGCACGAACAGCAGCATGCCGACGCTCGCGCCGACGATGCCGAAATAGTTCAGCGTCAGCGCCAGCACTTTCGGATTCCAGAATGATTCCCAGATGCTGACCTTGCGCTTGGCTTCGATCAGGTTGCGCTCGGTTTCAAGCGTCGAGATCAGCCAGGTGCGTTCCTCGTCATTGAGCCAGCCGGCAACAGAAGGCCGGTCGGTGACAAGGAGCAGAATGACGAAGCCGATCACGACCGTCGGGATCGCTTCGGCGACGAACATCCATTGCCAGCCGGCAAGTCCGAGCCACCCGTTAAAGCCTTCGAGAATCGCGGTCGAGACCGGCGCACCGGCCGCAACCGCGACCGGCAACGCGATCATGAATCCGGAGACGATGCGAGCGCGATGCCAATCCGGGAACCAATAAGTGAAGAACAGGATCATGCCCGGGAACAGGCCAGCCTCGGCCAGCCCGAGCAGGAAGCGCATGGTGAGGAAACTCCACGGCCCAACGCAGAACGCGGTAGCGCCGGATATCAGGCCCCAACTCACCATGATGCGGGCGATCCAGATACGTGCGCCGAGTTTTTCGAGAATAATGTTGCTCGGCACTTCGAACAGGAAATAGCCCCAGAAGAAGACGCCGGCGGCCATGCCGTAGGTCGCGGCATCGAGGCCGAGATCCTTGTTCATGGTCAGCGCCGCAAAGCCGACATTGATGCGGTCGAGGTAAGCAAGGAAGTAAGCCAGGATCGCCAACGGCAACAGCCGCCAATAGACCTTACGCATCGTCGATTGCTCGACGGCCCGCGTCTGCACTGCCATGTTTCCCTCCCGGAGTATTTTGTTCGGCGCTTCCCATTCCATTTTTGTTTGTGATCAGAATACGCCCATCATTGCGGCACGCAACGGGGAAACGGCACCGCGGAAGTGGATAGATCGAGCTGAAAATATTTGGCGCCATGTATTTGGCGTCCTATCGTCCCCCCTTTGGTTTTGCCTGTTTTTTGCTGGTAAAGACGCGACGGGTCAGCAAGGCCGGTGCCTAAGTCAATGTCTTGCGAAAACCTATTGAACGCCCAATTGAACAGTCATGAAAATAGGAATTATCGGAACCGGAACCGTCGGCTGCGCCTGCGCCATGGCGGCGGTTAACCGCGGCAGCGCGCGCGAGGTGGTGCTGGTCAACCGCACGCGCAAGACCGCCGAAGCGGTCGCGACCGATTTGCGCTACGGTGTCCCGCTCGGGCCCAAAGTCGCGATCGTCGACGGCGATTACGATTCGCTCGCGGGCGCCGGCGTCGTGCTCGTCACCGCCGGCGTCAACGAAAAGACCGGCGGCGCCACCGACCGCAGCGATCCGCACGGCCGGCTGCGCCTCCTCGGCAAGAATGCCGAGATCTACCGCGATATTGTGCCGCGCATCGCGCGCGCAGCGCCCGCTGCGGTGATCGTGATCGTGACCGATCCGCCCGATCCGCTCGCGGACGTGGCGCGCAAAGCGGCGACAGATGCGGGCGCCAAGGCGCAGGTCATCAGCGCCGGCACATTCCTCGACAGCCTGCGCTTTCGCGTTCATCTTGGCCTGCATTTCGGCGTCGATCCGCGGCAGGTCGAAGCGCAAGTCATCGGCGATCACGGCACCTCGCAAGTGTTCTTGTGGTCGTCGGCGCGCATCGGCGGCGTGCCGCTTGCGACGCTGCTCAAAACCCGCGGTGAAACGCTGCAAGAACTGCGCGCACAGGTCGAAAAGGACGTTCGCTACGCCAATATCACCATCATCGAAGGTCACGATGCGAGCCAATATGGCATCGGCATCGTCTCTGTCCGCATCGCCGAAATGGTCCTGCGCGACGAACACGCCGTCATTCCGATCGGCAGCCTGCAAAAGCAATTCGGCGTAACGCTGTCGCTGCCGAGCGTGGTCGGCCGCAGCGGCGTCCTCGCCGTCCTGCAACCGGAACTGTCAGACGAAGAACGGGAGGCGCTCAATAACAGCGCCGGCAACCTCAAAGCCGCGCTGGAACAACTGCCGCAAAGCTAATCGAGACCGCTCGCCCGCGCCTGATCCTTCGCCATCACCGCCCAGTCGTGCTCGGCCTCGCCATGCGCGACCGCGCCGACCAGCCGGTCGCGCCACACGTTGCCGCTGGGAAGCGGCACGCCGACCGCGCCGCCGGCTTCGAGCGCGAGATTGGCATCCTTCAATCCTAAAATCGCGCGCTGGCCGGCGGGAAGGTAACGCTCCTCGGCAATCAGCTTGCCGTAGATCTTATAAGCCGAACAGGCGAACAGCCCGTCGGTCATCACGTCATAAAATACCTCGGGAACGACATCGTATTTGCGCGTCAGCGCAAAGCCTTCGCCCATCGCCTCGATGGCGCAGCCGAGCACGAAATTATTGGCGATCTTGATCGCGGCCGCGGCGACCGGATCGGCGCCGGCTTCGAAGGTGCGCCGCGCGATGGCGGCAAACAGCGGCCGGCAGCGGTCGATGCTTGGCTTGTCGCCGCCGAGCACCATGCCGGCCTGCGCCGAAGCAACGACTTCCGGCCGGCCGAGCATCGGGGTCGCGATCAAAACCTGCCCGGCATCGGCATGCAGCTTCTTGAGCGCCTGGATGCAGGCGACGCTATGCGTGCCGGCGCAGATATGGATGCCCCCTTTGGGCAACGACGCCAATAACCCGCCGGCGCGCGTTACGACTTCGGTCACCGCGGCGTCGTCGGCCAACATGGTGAAAACCGCTTCGCCGTAACTGGCCGCGGCCTTGATCGAGTCGAGCGGCTTGGCGCCGAGCTCGATTACGCTCTTCAGTCGATCGGCCGTGCGATTATAGGCGCCTACTTCATGACCGGCTTCGATCAGACGGCGCGCCATGGCCGAGCCCATGCGGCCCAGCCCGATGAATCCGACTTTCATGCGTGTCTCCTGTCAGAAGCAGCTGGAACGCTATCAGCTCAGCTGCCCCATCACCCACTCGAGTTCGCGGCACACGTTATCGACAATGTCACCCTTCTTGAGGTTCTCGGGCAACACGTCCCAGGTATAGGTTTCGACTTCCAGATGCCGCGACAGAGGATTTTTCTTGTGGAAACGCAAGCCGTCTTCGATGGCAAAGCGCGTGGTGCGGAACTGCCCGAGATCGTCGAGGAACACCGGCACGTGGATGTGGGTGCGCCATTCCCGCGGCCCCGGCTCCTTCTCAAACGCGGCGATGGCGTCGTCGACGTTGAGAAACTTCGTCAGCTTGCCATCCTTCTTCTGGATCGTCTGCGTCAGATAAATGGTCTTGGCATAGCGCTTCATTGTATTGACGACGTCCCGCGTCACCTCCGGTATGTGCAGCGCCGCGGCTTCCTGGAACTTGAAGATCGGAATGCCGCCATCGACCAGCTTCTGCAAGGATTCCGAAATATTCTCGTATTCGACCGCCTGGTGGCAGATGTCGTACACGATGCCGACATGGCGGCGGAGCGCTGCGTTCGCTTCGGCGATCGGCACATGCGCGAGCTTGGCGAGCTTTTCGACTGCTGCACCCGAATAAAGATGATCGCGGAAATAGGCGACGGTCTCGTCGGTGGTCTCGAGAAAGCAGTACGGCTCCGGCTCGAGCGCGAGCTGCACGCTGCGTCCGGTCTTGTCTTCGAGCGCGATGAGATGCGCGACCACGCGCAGCACGTGATCGGTATAGCTTGCGATCACGTCGTTGCCGGTCACGCGCGGTTTGAAACCGAGCGGCGCACTCTGGATTGACGGCGCGATGCCGGCCGGGCAGACGTCGGCAAGCACGTTGGCGACATTGATGGTGTATTGCGTGCGCTCCTCGCCGCGCCAATCCGGCTCGTAGACCTGCTCCTTCACCTTGTCGCCCTTGAAATGCCCATAGACAAAGGCGTTGGCTGTGTAGATGTACATATCGTTGTCATCGAGAAATTTTTTCAGCTTGGCACGCTCCGCCGGGCTGTTGGCGAGCGTTTCCGCCGAGCTTGCAGACAGCCGGATGCACACGCCGAACGCCTTATTGCCGGCGATCCGCGCCTTTACTTTCGGCAGATAGGTGACGAGCGAATTGTAAAGCTGTTCCCAGTTGTCGGCCGGATGCACCAGCGTCGAATAGGTCAAATGGCCAAGGCCGTTACCGAGATCCATCTTGCGTTTCCTGCTTCCGTTTCTGTTGCCCCGGATGCGAGCGGCACATCCACCACGACCGGCTGTCTTCGACTTGGATAGCCAACGACTTGGATAGCCAAGTTTCGGCGGCCGCGAAAGCCGATTATGTTGGGGTTATTGTCCCACGCTTGCCGCACGGTATGAGACGCGAAGGAGAGAAGCGCTGGCGCAAAAGAAGGGGTGGTGCCTTGCTTTCGCTCCCACTACGCCCGCTTCGCCGAAGCAAGAAAGTAAGCGAAAGGATATGGAACGCCGGCAGACGCGTATCCTACCGTTCCACATCTATGGATGCGGATGCGTGCTCAGCGGAGCACGCTCGCCTGTCGGCGTTCCACCTCGGCTCTGACTAGCGGGCTTCCGCCCGTTTCGCGCGGCTTCAGGCCAGGCTTCCTGGGACGTGGCAAGAACGTTCGATCCTCTAAGCCCGCCCCAACCGGGGGGCGGAGATCAAGCGCAGTTTGTGCGGGTGTTACCCGCCCTCGCCTGTCCCAGTCCAGTGACGCACCTCACGGACCGGTCTTAGTGCCGGTCAGCTGATGCCCGAAGCCGCCCGGGTGCGGCTTGCAATTCCGCCCGCGGGCACCGCCCTCGCCCCCGTGCCGCGATATGCCTTCGCGGCAGGTCCTTTCACATGAGCGAGAATCACTCGCATTATGTAACTGAAACAGTGACAATTGTCAATGTAAAGGTGACGGTCTTTCCCGCGCCGTCATGCCCGCGCTCGTCGCCCGGCCATGACGGCTCGTCCGGCCACGACAGCAGCAATGAGCGGGGAATCCTGTCTTCAAAGCCGGCGCCGCACGGCTTCCAACTGTCGCATAAGTTGCGTTATTGTCGCCAGCCTTTTGCAGGTGGAATTCGCGTGGGAGGGGGAATGACGTCGTCGAGTGTCCCGGCGTTCGGCCGTCGGATGGCTGGGCCAGCTTTCGCGCCGAGCGAGATCAAGGTCTACCAGCCCAATTTATCCAAGCAATGGCGCCTCTGTGCGCTCGCGATGGTTTTTGGCCTGTTGGGATTGTTGCCGCTGAGCAAAATTTTGCATTGGCTTTCCGGCGGCCCGATGCCGGATGCCCAAACATTCCTTGCCGCGAGTTGTTTGCTGTTCATTCCATTCGGCATTCTTTTGGCCATCGGCGCCATGCGCGGCTTGCCGCGCCTGATTGTCACGCCCTATGGCGTCAAGGTCGAAAGAATCGTCGTAACAACATGGGCGAACTGGGACAGCATCGAGCCATTCGTGCTCAAGACCGCCCATGCTGGCCGGTTCAACAAACAGGTGCAAAGCGCTTACGCGCCGGTCATCGGATCTCACGTCAGCAAGGGTCCGCTGCGCGTCAAAAGATTTATCCTTCCCGATCATTTCCAGACACCGATTGGTGCGATCGCTGCGGAGCTCAATGCAGCGCGCGCGCAGGCCGTCGGCGGCGACGCGTCTGCGCCCGTTGCGGCCGCGGCGCCGCAGGAATCGCCCGTTGGCCTCGCCGAGTTCAAACTGCCTTGGGTTACGTTCGCCTTGCTGATCATTCTCGTTGCGGTCTTCACGTTCGAGAACATGTTTCCGCTCGCGCCCGGCAAGGAATTAGCTCCGAGCATCAGGACGCTGTTCGGAATGGGCGCGCTCAGCCGTACGGCGGTCCTGTCCGGCGGCGAATGGTATCGGCTCTTCACCGCGCCGCTCCTGCACGCGAACTTCGCGCATATTGCAGGCAATGGCGTGGCGCTGCTGCTGGGCGGCTGGCTCCTCGAACGTCTGATCGGACGGCTGTGGTTCTTCGCCTTTTTTGTCATCGGCGCGCTCGGCGGATCGCTGATGTCGCTCGCGGTGGGACCGCCGAACCTGATTTCCGTCGGAGCGTCAGGCGCGCTGATGGGACTGTTCGCCGCGCTGTTTATCGGCAGCTTCCGAGTCCCCGCCGGAACGGCGAGCCGAACCCGCCTGCAAGTGAATTCGATGCGGATTCTTATCCCGTCGCTGCTGCCGATCTTCTCATCATCTTCGGTCGGGCACATCGATTATGGCGCGCATTTCGGCGGCGCGATCGCCGGCGCGGCCGCCGCCGCGCTGCTGCTCAAGTTCTGGCCAAAAACTGCGCGCATTCCGCAGGCGCGGACGGTCGCCGCCGGCATTGCCATCATCGGCGGGCTCCTGTTTGTCGTCAGCGCAGGTTTCGCCGTCGCCGATTATCCGAAATACGACATCGTCATCATCCCTCAAACCGAATTGCCGAGCTCGATCGCAGACCGCCACGCGCGCGCGGCAACCCTCGCCGCGCGCTATCCGCAGGATCCGCGCGCGCATCTTTACCTCGGCGAAACTTTGTCGGCGGCCAAAGATGATGCTGGCGCCGAGCGCGAGATGCGTCTGGCTTTGACGCTAGCGCGGACCCATGGGGCGATATTCGGAGCGCAATTCGAAGACGCCACGGCCGCCGTACTTGCGCTTTTCCTGGCGGATCACGCGCAGCGGGACGAGGCCATGAACCTGGCGCGCCGGATGTGCACTGTTACCCCAGGCGACAAGGGCGTGGAGAACCTGCAGAAGCTATTGACCGACCGACATCTCTGCGATTGAACGGAAACGTCGAACGCTGCAAGCGCGTTATTTCGATCGCGTCTCGTAAAAGACGACGTCGTTGTCGGTGAAGACGAAGTCGCGCTTGCTGATGAGAATGATCGTGTATTGGCTCGCGAGCGGCGGATCGGTCGCGGCCGTTTCGAAATATTGATTGCCGTCGATGCGCCAGGTGCCATGGGTGATGTCCGGCTCGGCCGGAAGCATCGTCCAGGTGCCGTCGGCCCGATAGAGATAGTCGTGCCGCGGCGATTCCCACTGGCCGACCCGAAGCGCGGTGAACGCCTTGCTGTCGGAATCTTTCGGCGCCGGATGCTGCTTGATCTCGGCATCGATCTCCTGCCACGCGTCCGTATTGGCGTCAGCGGCCTTATCGCGCAGCCGAGCGAGGTGCGTGAGATAATCGGCTCGCGCTGCTTCGCTCGGTTTAGAAATCTTCGCGTAGTGCTGCCTGGCCGCCGCGAGTGCTTGAAGATAGCGGGCGCCCGTCGCCGGCCGCGTGACGGCCGCGGCCGGGCCAACCAGGGCAGCCGCAAAAACGAGAGTGAGCACGATGCGCAGCAAGGCTGCCCCTCAGCAGGCTCAACGATTCTAACTTCAGACGCACTGCAAACGCGGCAGGTTCAGCGTACGTACATTACTTAATGTGTTCGACTTTCTCCGAAGCCGCCGAGCGGATGATGGCTTCGGTCACGGCGACGCCGTGGATCATCTGATCATAGGGAATGGGATAAGCCGGGCCGCCCTCCGCGGCCTTGGCGAAGGCTTCGAGGGCCGCGCGCGAAATATCCATGGTCTCGGCTTGCCAGGTCTTGGCCTCACCTTTGATCGGCTGGAATTTGCAGGCGCCGAACAGGCGGGTGCGGCGCTCCTCGGACGAGGCGCCGGCGACATGGGTGACACCTTCAAGCCGCAGCCAGCCTTTTGAGCCAAAGACCTGGAACGAGAACCCCGGCCCGGTTGTGGTCATGGTGCCGAGATAGCCCGACATGCCCTCTTTCATGCGGAACAGGATCGAGGTCGTGTCGTCGGCGTCGATCGCGGCCGCCCGGCGGAAGCTTTGCGTGAAGACGTGATCGATCGGTCCGCACAGATCGATCATGCCGTCGACCGCGTGCACGCCCATCGGCATCAAGCCGCCGCATGGCGTTTCGGCCTTGTCGGCGCGCCAATGGCTCGGATTGATGAACAGCACGTTGGGAAACGTCATCGTAGCTTCAATGTGCAGGATGGTGCCGAGATCGCCGTTGCGGATCATCTCGCGCAGCTTGATCATTTCCGGATGGATGCGGCGGTTATAGCCGAGCGCGAGCGTGACGCCGGCCTTTTTCACGGCGGCGACGGCATCCTCGGCTTCCTTCTTGGTCAGCGTGAACGGCTTCTCACAATAGATGTGCTTCTTAGCCGCCGCGGCCGCCACCACCTGCGCACCATGCATGGAGTGCGGCGTCGCCAGAACCACCGCATCGATATCCGGATCGGCCAGCACCGCCTCGTAATTCGGCGCAAGCTTGAAACCGCATTTCTTGGCGAAGGCCTCGGTGTCCGGCGTCACGGTGCGGGTCGTACCGGAAATGAAGCGGATCGCGCCAGAGTTCTCGGCCGCCTCAACCAGCGTCTTGCCCCACCAGCCAAGACCGACAATGGCTGCATTGATCATTCGCAAAACTCCCCTTAAACGCCGGCAGCGATCACCAGAAGACGATATCACTGCGATAATGCATCGCCACGACCAGGCAGCAGATCGCCCAGAACAGGCAATATTCGCAGCCGCCAATATTCCACAGCCATTTACCTTCAGTCACTTTGTGCACTTGATAGCCGGCAAAGAGCAGATGAAAGCACCCGATGACGCCGGCATAGAACGGCAGGATCGCGAAGATCAGCCCGATAGCGAGGCAGGTCTCGATCACGCAGGCCGTATACATCCATACCGCCGGCGGATTGAGCTTGGCGGCTTTGAAGAAGCCGAGCGCCTCGGGCACGAAGAACTTGGCGTAGATATGCGGAATGAAGAACAGCCCGCAGATCAGCCGCAGGATGTTGAATTCATTGGTGAGGTCGAAGTTCTGTACCAGATACGACATTGTCCCCCTTAGTCCCCTCTCCTGTTTCGGCAAGCTTAACTTACCGCTTCTTGGATTGCTATTTCCGGCAGACTGCGCTGCCGATCGCATTCAAGCATCGAGCTCTTTGAAGTAGCGATAGATGCCCCATTGGCTGAACGGGATGCGCCGTTCGGAGGCGAGATAGGCCTTGATGCGCGGGCGCTGCGCCGCCCGGTCGTGCAGCGCGACGAGGCCCGGAATTTTCTTCTCGAAGCGCTTCATCCGCTTAGGAAAGGCGTAACGCAGCCCTTCCACGATCTGAAACAGCGACAGATCGACATAGCTGAGGCTGCGTCCGACGGTGAATTTGCCGCCGTTCTTCTGCAAGACGCACTCGAAATAGCCGAGCATTTTCGGCACGTGATAACGCCAGAAATCCTTGGTGCGCCGCAGCGCCGCGGGCTTCTGCTCCTCGTAATAAAGCCAGCCGGAGACCGGATGATGGGTGTCGTGAATGCGCACGACGAGATCGATGATGGTGAGCTGCAATTGATGCGCCCACAGCCGCCCGGCTTCGTCGCGCGGCGCGAGATTGAGGCGCGGACCGAGATAGAAAAGAATCTCCGCGGTCTGCGCGATGATCTGCTTGCCGATTTTCAGAAACGGCGGCGCGTAAGGTGGATATTTCACGCCCTTGCCCTCGAGCAGCCGCATCATCGCCGACATGCCCGCTTTGCCGCGGCGCGCAACGTCGACATAGTCGGCGCCGGCCTCTTCGAGCGCCAGGCGAATGAATTCGCCGCGGCCCTGGATGCTCGGCCAATAGTAGAGTTCGTAGCGCATGGCTCCGCTCTGTACGGCTATCCGACTTGAGCCTTGTACTGCTCGTCGGTGACGTGCTCCATCCACTCGACATGCTTGCCGTCGAGCGCTTCCTGCATGGCGACATGCACCATGTTGGTTTCCGGAGCCGCGCCGTGCCAATGCTTTTCGTTTGGCGGGATCCAGACCACATCGCCGGCGCGGATCTCGCGCACCGGGCCGCCAAAGGTCTGCACCCGCCCCTTGCCGGAGACGACGAATAATGTCTGGCCGAGCGGATGGGTGTGCCAGGCGGTGCGCGCGCCGGGCTCAAAACGCACCAGGCCCGAGCGCAGGAGCGCCGGAGCGGGCGTCTCGATGATCGGCTCCTGCCAGACGACGCCGGTGAAGCTGTCGGCCGGTCCGCGGCGCGACGGCCGCGAGCCACAGGGATGAATGTCCATCTTCGTCTCCTCCTTATTGCGACCTTTGGGCGGGTGAGCGGCGGTCGGCGCCGGTAACATAGTAAAAATTCGGCAGCGATACTCTGGCAATCGGGGCCAATCCGAGCATCGCAGTTTTCCGGCGCATACGGTAATATCGCGACGTCGGCGAACCGGCGATATCGAGGGCAGTATAGTGTCCTACGTAACGCTTATCTGGCGTCTTGCTTATTCGCGTGGCTGCGCCCGCACCTTGGCGGCCCGAGCCGCACGGGCCGTGATGCTGTTATGCGTCATCGCCAGTTGCGGACTAACGCTCGGCGCCTGCTCCAAATGCGACGTGCCAAATTGGTCGGCGCCGCGCGCCTGCCATGACGGGCCGGCGCCGCAATAGCCATGCCGACCAAGATCATCAAAGCGATAAAGCGCACAGCGCTCCTGCTCGCGGTCGTCGCGATCGGTTTTTTCGCCGTTCGAATCTATGTCTCGCAGCGCGGCCCCGCGCTTTCGCTTTGGCACACCTATGTTCCGCACGAACTGAGCACCGCGGAGCTCGATGCCGCCGACTGGAACCGGTATCTGACCGAGGAAGCCAAGATCTTTGCAGCCGTCCGCACTGAGGTGACGGACAAGCTCGATCCGCAAGATCGCGCGCCGCTGAACCGCTATTTCGCGGGCAGCCCGATTTATCCGGGCCGCTTTTCGCAAGACTTCAATCGCTCCTTTGTGCTCGAACCGAACGGCCCTCCGGTCGGGGCGGTGGTGCTGCTGCACGGCCTGACCGATGCGCCTTACAGCCAGCGTCATATTGCGGAAGCCTATCGCGACCACGGCTTCGTCGCGATCGTGATCAGGCTTCCCGGTCACGGCACGGTGCCGGCCGGATTGAGCGAGGTCGAGTGGCAGGACTGGATGGCGGCGACGCGGCTTGCCGTGCGGGAGGCACGGCGGCGGATCGCGCCCTCGGCGCCCTTGCATCTGGTCGGCTTTTCCAATGGCGGCGCGCTCGCGCTCAAATATGCACTCGATGCGATTGCCGATCCAAAGCTCGCTCCGCCGGATCGTCTTGTTCTGATCTCGCCGATGATCGGCATCACCCGCTTTGCGCGCTTTGCCGGGCTCGCCAGTCTGCCGGCTCTGCTTCCGCCGTTCGCCAAAGCCGCCTGGCTCGGGGTGGTGCCGGAGTTCAATCCGTTCAAATACAATTCATTTCCGGTCAATGGCGCCGTTCAATCCTACCGGCTGACGCAAGTCCTGCAGCAACAAGTCGCGCAATATAGCCGCAGCGGCGAGCTCGCCCGGCTGCCTCCGATCATCACTTTCCAATCCGTCATGGACTTTACGGTCAGCACTAGTGCGATCGTTTCGGCGTTGTACGATCGTCTTCCAAAAAACGGCAGCGAGCTCGTCCTGTTCGACGTCAACCGGACGGTCAAATTCGGCACGCTACTGCGGCCGAGCGCGGATACCAAACTGGCCCAGTTGCTGCCGCAGCGCGCGCGAAATTATCGTACGACAATCATCACCAATGCCGGCGTGCCAAGCGGCGAGGAAGTCGAGCGCACGATCGAGGCGGGCGAGACGAACCAGCATGATCGCGCCTTGGGCGTGTATTATCCGGCGGGCCTGTATTCGCTGTCGCACGTCGCCCTGCCGTTTCCCATGACCGATTCCCTTTACGGGCTGACGCCGGATCCGAACGAAAGCTTTGGCATCAATCTCGGCGCCTTGGCGCCGCGCGGCGAGCGCAATGTCCTGATCGCGAGCCTGGACTCATTGCTACGCGCGTCTTCCAACCCGTTCTTCCCGTATATGATCGAACGCATTGACCAAGACATCGGCAGCGGGAAGCGTGTGGAAAGCCAGGGCGCGGCGGCGACGCTACCCCAGGCTAGTGGCGATAACGGAAATCAAACGCCGGGTTGGACGTTCAACGACCTGCTCTCACTTATTTTTGGCTCCGCGCAACAGGATGACTCTGATCCGTCGTCCGAGCCGTGAGCCGTCGGCCAGGCTAAGCGCGCGACTAGTCTTTGCTGTCGAAAGCGCCGGTTTTCGCCTCGCTGAGCTCAACCTCGACGGCGTCGATATCGGGCAGCGCTTCGTTGCGCAGCCGGCCATAGGCGTCGGCGAGTTGCCGCGGCGACATATCGGCAAAGGCGGCGGACCGGTCGGCGCGCCACCATGTCCAGAACAGCCGCGCCAGGATCAGAATGAGCGTGATCTGGAAGATGAGGCCGAGGAACGACGCGGCGCCGGTCAATTCGCTGGTCATGCCGTGACCGAACACGAGGCCCAGCACGCCGGCGCCGAGGAAGCCCGCGGAGAAACCGCCGACCACGCCGGGCCGGCTGAACAATCCGCCCAGCGAGCCTCCGGTCGGCTGGGCAACCTGCGGCAGCAACGCATTGCCGGTGTCAGTCACATCGCCGGTTGCGCCACCGCCGGAAAAGCTCTCGCCGATCATGTCATTGCCGAGAACTGTCGTGCTGAACGGCAATGACATGAACCGCGCCAGACTGCCGCCGAATTTCCACTCGCTCTTCAGCCGCGCGTCGGCCCCTTCCGCTGAGATGAACAGGCTCATCGTCAGCGCGGTCAACATCGCGAATGACCGGAACCAAGACAGCCGAAACGACGGTGTGGCGGTCGCGGCAACGGCATAGTTGCGAACGAAACAATTCACGTGTTGTCGCCCTTGTTTATGCGGATTTACGCCTGTACGCGGATGATTCGAATAGTCCGCGCCCGCAGCCTGTTTCTACGCCCAACACCATGCCCGCCGATCTGCCGCAAAGCGTCGCACGCGCTCGTGTCGCACCTTACGGTCTTATACGGGCCGGACGCAAAGCCGGTTTTGTGCAGACCAGTTCTGCAAGGCGTTCCAGCGTCACTCGGCTGTCACTTGGTAGCTGTCACTTTGGGCCTTGACGGCCAAACACGATCGGCCGCCTGCATCACGCGGCCAGTGTTTCCTTCACGGCATTGACAAGCTGCTTGAGCGTGAACGGCTTTGCCAAGAACGCAAATTGACCGTCCGCCGGCAGATGCTTTTGGAAGGCATCCTCGGCATAGCCCGACACGAAGATGATTTTGAGGCCCGGATTGCGCGTGCGCAATTCGCGGAGCAGCGTCGGCCCGTCCATTTCCGGCATCACCACGTCCGACACGACGAGATCGATCTGGCCTGAGGACTTTTCGAGCACCTCGATGGCTTCGACGCCGTTGCCGGCTTCAAGAACGGTATAGCCGCGCGAGGCAAGCCCTCTGGCATTGAGCTGACGCAAGCCCTCCTCGTCTTCGACCAGGAGGATAATGCCCTCGCCCGTCAGATCCGCGCTCGCAGCGCGCTTGCCCGGCTCGCCGGCCGTCGCTGCCAGATCCGCCGCTGCGGCGCGCTCGGCCGCGAGCTCTTGCGCGGTCTCCTGCGCGCTCGCGATATGACGCGGCAGGAAGATACGAAACGTGGCGCCTTGCTGCTCGACCGAGTCGACATAGACGAAGCCGCCGGTCTGCTTGATGATGCCATAGACGGTCGAGAGGCCAAGTCCGGTGCCCTTGCCCACCTCCTTAGTGGAGAAGAACGGCTCGAAAATTTTGTCGAGGATTTTGGCCGGAATGCCGGTGCCGCTATCCGTCACTTCCACCAGCACATAGTCGGCAGCCGGCATGCCTTTGCCGCGATAGCGCTCGCTGTCCTCTTTGGTCACGTTGCTGGTGCGCACCTGCAAGCGCCCGCCGTTCGCCATGGCGTCGCGCGCGTTGACGGCGAGATTCACGATTACCTGTTCGAACTGCGAAATGTCGACCTTGACCGGCCACAGATCGCGGCCATGGACCACGGTCAGCGTAACCTTTTCGCCGATCAGCCGCCGCAGCAGCACATTGAGGTCGCTCAGGACCTCGCCGAGGTCGAGCACTTGCGGGCGTAACGTCTGCTTGCGCGAGAATGCGAGCAGATGCCGGACCAGGCTCGCGGCCCGGTTGGCATTCTGCTTGATCTGGATGATGTCGGCGAAGGACGGGTCGGTCGGCTTATGAGCGTTGAGCAGAAAGTCAGTCGCCATCATGATGGCGCCGAGCACATTATTGAAATCGTGCGCCATGCCGCCGGCCAGCTGGCCGATCGAATCCATCTTCTGCTGCTGCGTGACCTTGTTTTCGAGCTCCCGCTGCGCCGTGGTCTCGAGCGCATAGACGATGGCCGCTTCCTGGTCGCGCTCCTCTTCCTCGACTGCGGTCACGTAGAAGCGCCCGAACCGTTCGCTGCTGCCGGAGAGCATCGCATCGACGGGCGCGATATCGCTCTCGCCCTGCGCGGCGAGCGCGATGGCCGCCTTCAGCGCTTCGCGGTCGCGTTCGACCACGGTGGCAAGGATCGAGCGGTCGGCGCTTTGGTCCTCGCCGCCGGCTTCGTTGCTCACTCTTGCGCCATAGACCCTTGCGCCGTGGAACAGCCGCGCGAACAGCGGGTTGGTGCGTACCACACGACCGTGCTTGTCGATCGTCGCGATCGCCATCGGCGTGTGATGGAAGAACCTCATGAAGCGGATGTCAGCGGCGCGCTGCGGGTCCGTGCCGTCGTCGCGCGCGCGGTTGAGTACCAGCGTGCGCGAAGCGCCAGGCACGCCATCCACGCCGAAAGCAAGCTTGTGAAACATCCGCACCGGCAGCGTGCGCCCGCTGCGGGTGCGCAGATCGAGGTCGAGCACCTCGGTCTTGACCTCGCCCGGCCCCGCCCGCAGCATCGTCAGCAAAGCGGCGCCGTCGCCGGCGACCAGATCGGCGATCTTCAAGCCGCCGGAACCGACCTGGGCCAGATCCTGGTCGAGCCAATTGGCGAGCGTAGCGTTCAGGTAAACGATGTCGCCTTTGTCGTCGACCGAGAAGAACCCGGCCGGCGCATGATCGAGATAATCGATGGCGTGCTGCAATTCCTGAAACACATTTTCCTGGTGCGCGCGCTCGCGCGTCACGTCCGACAGCGACCACACGGTGAGCCCGTTCTCGCGCCGGCTCGCACCAAGCGGCCGGATGCGAAGCCGCAACCAGCGCGCCGGCCGGCCTTTAGCCCCGGCAATGCGGACCTCTTCCTGCAGGCGCCTGCCGTCTCTTGCTGCTTTCAGCAGCCGGTAGATTGCCTCGGAGGCCTCGGCGTCGCCGATGAAAGCACGCTCGACCGGCCGCATGTCATTTGAATCGGACGCATTGGTCAGATCGAGATAGGCGGCATTGGCATAGACCACCTGGCCGTCGCTGCCGGTGACGACGATGCCGTCGAAGGCATTGTCCACTACCGATCTGATCATCGGGTGGCTCGAGCCCGCGGCCGAAACCCGCAAGATGCCGCAGGCGAGCGCAAACAGCGAGAACACGCCGACAGTCGCCAGCACCGCCAGGAATCCCAGAATATACGGCTCGGCATTGCTGCCGCCCATCATCACGATCCCAGTCGCGGCGGCGACCAAGAGCGCGGCGACCAAAAGCACGAGCGCGATGCTGCCGCCGCGGGCAGTATTGCTGGCGCTGCGATCGATCGAGGCACGCGACACCGCGACAGCGGGAGCCTCAACCAGGGACCCAACAGCCTTCGAATCGGCACTGCCGGACGCCGTCATTGTCCATATGCCCCGTTTTCAGCGCCTCGTTTGTTGCCTTTTTCAGTGCCTTGCGTCGCTGAATCGCGCAAGGGATTTTGGTGAAAAGGCGTAAAATCCCGCATCATTCGGTCAGTGCGAAGGCATCCGGCCCAAGCGTCATCGGCGGAAGGCTCCACGCAGCCTCATGACATAACCGATGATTTCGGCAACGGCGCGGTAGTGTTCTTGCGGAATCTCCTGGTCGATCTCGACCGTGGCGTGCAACGCGCGGGCCAAGGGCGGGTTCTCCATGATCGGGATATTGTGGGCCTCGGCGACCTCGCGGATCTTGCGCGCGATCAGATCGGCGCCCTTGGCGACACAGACCGGCGCATTCATGCCGCGCTCGTATTGCAACGCCACCGCGAAGTGGGTCGGGTTGGTGATAACCACGGAGGCTTTGGGCACCTGGGCCATCATGCGCCTTCTGGCGCGGGACTGCCGCAACTGTTTGATTTTGCCTTTGACCGCAGGATCGCCTTCGGTCTGGCGGAACTCCTCCTTCATTTCCCGTATCGACATTTTATGCCGGTCGTACCATTGCCGGTACTGGAACAGGTAATCGGCCGCAGCGACGACCGCCAGAATGGCAACGACGGTGCCGAGAAGCTTTACCGCCAGCGAGCGCGCGACCGGCAGGATCAGCGCCGGATCGACTTCGATGAGACCGCCCATAATGTGGCGCGCCGGCCAGAGCAGCGCGCCGATCACGGTGCCGAACAGCGCCAGCTTGGCGAAACCTTTGGCAAAATTGGCCAAGGCCACCATGGAAAACAGCCGCTTGAAGCCCGCGATCGGCGAGATTTTCGACAAATTCGGCTTCAGCGGTTCGAATGAAAAGATGATGCGGTGCTGAATGATGGTGCCGGCAAAGGCCGACACGGTCAGCAGAAGGAGCGGAATGCCGAGCGCCAACAGCAGCATTCCGCCGAGCGACCGGGTCAGGTCGACAAGGGAAGCGCCATCCGTCGGAATTTCGAACGAATGCGCGAGCAGGCCCCGCATCGCCGTTTGCAGGCTCGCCGCCGTGGGGCCGGAAAAGATCATCAGCGACAACGTCGCGCCGCCGATCATGAACCAGGTCGAGACCTCGATGCTTTTGACGACATCGCCGCGCTCGATCGCCTGGTCAAGGCGCCGCGGGGTCGGGTCTTCCGTTTGTTCTGCGTCGTCTTGTTCTTCGGCCATCGGCGGCTAGCAACCAGTTTCCAGCATGCTCATGCGTGCGGCGCGATGTCGTGCAACACGCCGGTCGCGTAATCGAGAAACATCCCCATCATTGCGCCGAGCACCAGCACAAGGAATAGAAAGCCGAGCAGGATCGACGCCGGCAGCGCCAGGAAATAGACCTGCATCGCCGGCATCAGCCGCGACAGCACGCCAAGCCCGAGATTGAACAGCAGCCCGAACACCAGGAACGGCGCGGACAACTGAATGCCGATGCGGAAAGCGCCGGACACGGTCTTGGTCACCAGCGCAGCGGCGTCGCCGGTCGAAGGCACCTCGCCAGGCGCAAACAAAGTGAAGCTGTCATTGAGCGCGGCGAGCACCAAGTAATGCATGTCGGTGGCGAAGAATAACGTGATCGCCAACATTGTCAGAAAATTGCTGACGATCATGCTCTGCTCGCCCTGGCTCGGATCGACGGCGGTGACGAAGCCGAGGCCGAGTTGCTGGGCGATCACCGAGCCTGCGACCTCGAGCGCCGAAATCGTCAGGCGCGCGGTCAAGCCCAGCACGGCGCCGATCATGATCTCCTCGATCACCATGACGATGGCGGGTCCGATCGCGCCGCCGACGAGGTGATAGTCGGCGCGATGCAGCGGCACCAGCACGGCGGCGAGAATGAGCGCGATGGTCAGCCGCATCCGCGGCGAAATCCCCTGCTCGCCGACACCCGGCAAAAGCATGATCATCGTTCCGGTGCGTGCGAAGATCAGGAGGAAGGTCGCCCCGAGCGCCGGCAGAAACGACACATCAATATGCACGGTTCAACCCGCTCAGCCGTTGATGATATGCGCCGTAATCCGCATGAAATTGGCTTGGAGCTTGTCCGCCATGAACGGCAGCGCGATCAGCATCGACAGGAAGATCGCTATGATTTTCGGTACGAAAACCAGCGTGGTTTCCTGAATCTGCGTCAGTGCCTGCAGCAGTGAGATAATCACGCCGACAACGAGGCCGACCAACATCATCGGCGCGGAAACAAGGAGCAGCGTCACGATCGCATCACGTGCGATATCCAGCACTTCGGGTCCCGTCATCTTTGTTGTTCTTTCCCTACCTTGTCACGCCACCGTGACGCTGCTCCAAGTTCCCCCCGCAGGCACCCCGCGCCAGCGATTTCAGATCTGCATCTTCAGAATGTCTTCATAGGCCGCAATCACCTTGTCGCGCACCGAGACCAGCGTCTGCACCGCGGTTTCGGTTTCAGCGACCGCGGTGACGACGTCGACCATATTGGCCTTGCCATTGGCGACCGCTTGCGCCTGCGCGTCCGATTTCTGCGCGGCTTCGGAAACACTATCCATGACGGTCTTGAGGACGGCGCTGAAATTCGGCCCCGAGCCCTGCGGCGTCCCAAGCCCGCTAGCGATGTTTGCGGTATCGGCGCCCATCCGCGAAAGTGCGGCATAGGCATTGGCGGCGGCGGCTGTCGGTATCGGCATATTGCGTTCTCAGCTGGCTCTAGGTCTTGATCATGTCGATGGTGCGCTGAAGCATCTTGCGCGTGGCAGTGATGACGTTGAGATTGGCTTCATAGGACCGCTGCGCATCGCGCAGATCGGTCATCTCGATGAGCGTATTCACGTTCGGATATTTGACGTCGCCCGCGGCATCCGCCGCCGGATTGCCCGGCTCGTGCCGCACCAGAAAATCGGAACTGTCGGTCTGGACCGGCCCGAGCTGAACGACATGAGCATCGAGCTCGCGGTCGAGGACGGTGTTGAAGGTGACAATGCGGCGTCGATACGGATCGCCGCCGGCAGTCTGCGACACCGAATCGGCATTGGCGATGTTTTCCGAGATCACGCGCATTCGGCCCATCTGCGCACGCAGGCCGGTGGCGGCGACCGAAAGTGATTTGATGAAGTCCATGGTTCAGTTCTCTTCAGTTTCTCCGCAAGCCTCGCCCCGGCCGAGAATCTTCATTTGCGCATGATCTTTTCCGAAAAACCGGCGTTCGCTTTTCGGGATCATGCGCTAACTCCTATCGATCGCGATTCTGATGAGGCCGAGACTGTGCGTGTACATCGACGTCACGGCCTCGTAATCCATCTGGTTCGACCCAACTTTCATCATTTCGTCTTCGTGGCTGACCGAGTTGCCACGCGGCCGGATTTCGTAGCGGCCGCTCGCATCGGTGGAGAACGGCGAATCGCCGCCGCCAGCCGGACCGGCGATGTGATTCGGATCGGTGCGCTCGAGCCCGACGGATGAGACCAGAGACAACTCCCGGCTGAAGTCCGGCGCCGCGATGTCGCGCGCCCGATAATTGGGCGTGTCGGCGTTGGCGACGTTTTCGGCCAAGACCTCCTGCCGCGCCTGGCCCCACTGCATGCGGCTGCGCAACATCGACAGAATCGGAATGTCGGAAATCGGCATCGGCGGCGTCCCCATCGGCCAAGAAGTGCAAGAGGAACACGGTTTGGCACTGGGCAGACTTTGCCGGGCGTATGGTTAATGGCAGGTTAAAGGCAGTTTCGAAGCAGTTTTGCCATTAATCTGCTGTTTACCATGAAAAAGCTTTATCCATCGGCCTTGTCATGAAATTCGGCTATGATTTTTAATTGTTTGTTAGTAATCACGGCGGCAAGTATTTCCGGCGCTGTTAACCTTTGGGGACCGCAACCTTTTGGGCTTGGTCGAGCGCCGAGGCGAAACGGGGAGTAGTGCGGATGGACAGTCTGTTGGGAGCGGAGATGCCGCTCGCCGTACGCTTCTTCCTGGCATTCCTCATTGTGCTGGGTTTGATTGGTGCGATCGCGTGGGCGTTGCGGCGATTCGGCGCCGGACGCTTCCGCGACAATGCGCGCGGTCGTCAGCCGCGGCTCGCGGTGATCGATCATGCCAGCGTCGACGGCCGACGGCGGCTTATTCTGGTCCGACGCGACAATGTCGAGCATCTCTTGATGATCGGCGGACCGACCGACGTCGTTGTCGAGCCCAATATTGTGCGCGCGGTGGCGTCGCCGCGCGATGTGCCGGGAGCGCGTCCGGCCGCCGGGATCGAAGCACTGCCGCGCGCAATCCCGCTCCCCGAGAACGGAGGCTCGTGGCCGTTGCAGCCGGAGCCGGCCGGCGCCACTTTGCGCCCGCCGCGCCCTGAATCGCCGGCCGACGAAATGCCGCCGCGAATGCCGCAGCCCGCCGCCGAGCCGCCGCCGCGCCCGCAACGCGACACGCTTGCGGCGCTGGCCGACGAACTCGGGTCGCGCCCGGCGCCGCCGCGCCGCTCCATCTATGCGCGGCCGCAACCGGCGGAGCAGCACATCGAGGCCAATGCAGAGCCGCATCTCGATATGCCGGATGAGGCGATCGCGCCGCCGCCGGCAGCGCCGGTCGTCGCACCGCCGCCAACCCCTGCTCCGCCTGTAGCCGCGCCCGCCGCGGCTGAAGCCGATCAGAACAATGCCGATCAAAGCCTCGCCGATATGGCGAGCCGTCTCGAAGCCGCGTTGCGCAAGCCGAACGCTCCGCCCGAGCCGCGTCGCCCCATGGGGCCGCAGTCCATGGGGCCGCAGTCCACGGGGCCACAGTCCATGACGCCACAGTCCATGGCGCCGCAGCGGCCGGCGCCGGCGTCCGAACCTGCTCATCCGACCGACGCATTGCCGCCGCGCTCGCCTCGCCCGACCGAACCCAAGTCTGAGGCTCGGCCGCAGCGGCCGGAAGCAAAGCCGAACCAGGGCAACAAGACCGCCCTTTATGACAGCCTCGAACAGGAGATGGCGAGTTTGCTGGGCCGTCCGACCAAGACTTGACGCTCGCGTTAGGAGGCCGCCGCGTTCGGTTCATAACCGTAGCGGCCTCTGTAGCGGTTCTTTTGTTCTCGGCGACGCCGCTCGCCGCGCAGGATATCAGCATCAATTTCGGCCAGGGCACCGCCGGCGGCGGTGGACTGAACGAGCGCATCATTCAATTGATCGCGCTTCTGACTGTGCTGTCGCTGGCGCCATCCATTCTTATCATGATGACGTCGTTCACGCGGATCGTCGTGGTGCTGTCGCTGTTGCGCACCGCGCTCGGCACCGCGACGGCGCCGCCGAATTCGGTCGTCATCTCGCTGGCACTGTTCCTCACCGCCTTCGTCATGGGACCGGTGCTTACCAAAGTTTACGACGTTGGCGTCAAGCCGCTCGTCAACAATGAGATCAGCGTCAACGAAGCCTTCGACCGCGCTAGCGTGCCGCTGCGCGGCTTCATGGAGAAGAACGTCCGCGAGAAGGATCTGCAATTGTTCATGAACATGTCGGGCGAAAAGGCGCCGGACAAGCCGGAAGACATGTCCATGCGCATTCTCGTCCCGGCCTTCATGATTTCCGAACTGCGGCGCGCCTTCGAGATCGGCTTTCTGTTGTTCCTGCCGTTCCTGATCATCGACCTCGTCGTCGCTTCCGTGCTGATGTCGATGGGCATGATGATGCTGCCCCCGGTCGTGGTGTCGCTGCCGTTCAAGCTGATCTTTTTCGTGCTGGTGGACGGCTGGACCTTGGTCGCCGGATCGCTGATCCAGAGCTACGGGACGTAAAGCCTCTCCGCGTCGCGACTAGAGCATGATCCCGAAAAGTGGAAGCCGGTTTTCGGAAAAGATCATGCTCAACAAAGAAATCTAGACCTTGATCCGATTCAAATGGATCAAGGTCTAGGACCCGCTAAGACGCCGGCCATATGCCCGCGTCTTCAAGCGCTTTCATCGCCGTGTCGGTGAATTCGGCCTTGGGGCCGTCGCCGCCGATTACGAACATCAGGATCGCATCCTCGCCGCCGGGACCCGCCGCGACATTTTCGAACCGCCGGATAGCCCCCGGCGGAAACGAGATGACGTCGAGCGGACTGAGATCGATGGATTCCACTTGGCCGGCCTCGTTCTCCCAACTGCAGCGCCAAACTCCGGTCATGGGAATGAAGGTTTCGTTGGTGTCGTGGTTGTGCATCATCGGGCCCTTGCCAGGCTTGGCGCGGCAATAGCCGAGGTTGAACCCTTCGGAGATAGGAATTGCCGCAAGCCGCGACGCGTCGTCGCCGACCGGCGATGTGACGGCGCCGCCAGATCCTTTGGGCGGTTGAAAGCCGATTACGTTAAAGAGTACCCGTTCGCATTGCGGCGCCTTGGAATCCGGCAGTCCGCCGTCGGAGCCCTTGAGATCTCGAAACCGCGCCACGCGCTTGAGCATGTCGGCGCGCGAAATTCCGAATTTCGGCAGCGTTTCCACGGTTGCTTCTCCCGTATTTGCGGCATATTTGCCGTCTGGCCTATGCCGGCATTCGCAACACCGGCTTGATCACAAGCCCGGATGAGGATTCCTGGGCCGCCCGGTTGATGTCGGCAAGATCATAGAACGTGATCATCTTCTCGATCGGAAACTTGCCATCCACCATCAGATCGACCAGGCGCGGAATGAATTCTTTCGGAAAGCTGTCGCCCTGGATCACGCCGCGCACAACGCGGCCTTCCTGCAGGAACGGCATTTCGAGCGACACTTCATTGCCCTTGCGCGCGCTGCCGAGGAGCACGCAGGTGCCGCCCGGCAGCAAACACTCCGCAGCTTCGCGGAACACCTTGGGCAGCGCCGACGTGTCGATCGAATGACGCACGCCGCCGCCGGTGACGGCGCGGACCTCGGCGACAACATCTTCGCTACTACCGTGGTCGATGACATGGGTGGCGCCAAGCTCTCGCGCCAGATCGAGCCGGTGCCGATGGACATCGATGGCGACAATCGGGTCGCAGCCCGCGATCTTCGCCGCCATCAAGGCCGAGAGGCCGACGGCGCCGACGCCGAATACTGCGAAACTGTCGCGCGGCTTCGGCTGGAGGACGTTGAACACGGCGCCGGCGCCGGTCTGGCCGCTGCATGCCAGCGGGCCTAGCAATTCGAGCGGAACGTCCTCGCGAACCTTGACCGCATAGCGCTCTTGCGTGAGCGCGAACGTGCCAAACGAAGATTGCTGAAAGAACGCGCTGAAAACCGGCGCGCCGTTCTGCGACAACAGCGTCGAGCCGTCCGCGCGGGTGCCGTTCATTTTCAGGTCGAACGCGTGCGCGCAATAAGAATGCCTGTGCTGCACGCAGTTTCCGCATTGGCCGCACCAGGGAAACGACATCACGACATGGTCGCCGGGGGCGAAAGAAACGACGGCCTCGCCCACGGCGTGAACAATGCCCGCACCCTCGTGACCATAGACGCCTGGATAGGGTGAAGCGTAATAGCCGTCGCGGCCGTGCAGATCGGTCTGGCACATGCCGCTCGCCACCACTCGGACGATCAGCTCGTCCGGGCGCGGCGCGCAGAGGTCCAAGGTCTCGATGACGAACGGGCCCGATCGCTCGCGAACGACGGCGGCCTTGATCTGCATGTCCCGCGGTGCCTCGTCGCTGTCACTGCGCCACTGTCACGGCGTCATTTGGCGAACGGCGCCATGAGATCGCCGTCCTTATATTGCGGCGGATAGAGGATCACCTGCTTGCCCGCCGTGCGATATTGATCGAGCCCGCTGTCGTCGATGTTCTGGAACTGCACCATCAACAGCCGGGGCGTCGCCCATTCGCCTTTCTCGTCAAAACGGATCGAGCCGACGATCGTATCGAACGCGTTGTTGTGAATGTGGTCCGAGAGCTTGCCGTCATCGAGCGATCCGGTCGCCTTGACCGCCTGCTCAAGGATTTGCATCGCGGCAAAGGCGAAAGGCGGCTGATAGAAGCCGAGCGGATCGATACCCTGCGCGGCCGCGCGTGCCTGATAGGTCTTGAGGAACTGCTCGATGCCGGGGAAGTTCATGGCCGGCCCGGGCACGTAGAGATGATAATTCACGACGCGTTCGAGCTTGGTGCCGAGCTTTTGCATGAACACCGCGTATTGCAGGCCGACCATGGCGCCGCCGAACATCTGGGCCTTCAGGCCGGTCTCGATCGCGGCCTGGATCAGCCCGACGGAGTCGAGCGGATAGGAAGCGACAAAGACGAGATCCGGATTAGTCGCCTGGATGGCGCGCACGATCGGCGAATAATCGACCGTCGATGGCGGATAGGTGCGGTCGTAAACGATGTCGAGCTCGAATTTCCTGGCGTTCGCTCGCGCTCCTATCATCGCATTATTGGAAAAATCCGCATCCGCCCCGACGATGGCCACCGTCTTCGGCGTCGGCGCGATCGTCTTGGCGACCTCAAAGAAGGCATTGCTCATCACGCCTTTGGCGTCCGGTCCCCAAGCGGCGGTCTGGAAATAGCGCGGATAGTGGAACGCGTCGTTGCTGCCGAGCGCAACCAGCACCATCACCATTCGCTTGCGCTGCATGATCTCCGGCATCGCGGCAACGATCAAATTGGTCGCCGCCCCCATCAAGAGATCGACCTTGTCGATATCGAGCAGCTTGGCGTAGATGCCGGGCACCGTCGAAGCGATGGACTGATCGTCGTAGTAGACGAGATCGACTTGGCGACCGAGCAATCCGCCCTCGGCGTTGATGCCCTCCCGCCAAATCTGCTGCGCCAGCAGATTGGCTTTGCCAGACGACGCCAAGCCGCCGGTCAGCGATGCGCTGAATCCTATCTTGATCGGATCGGCAGCTCTCGCCGCCTTCCCCACAAACAGCGCGGGAATCGCTCCCAGAACGATTGATCTTTTGGTTATTCCAGGCAAGGAACGCCGAGCCGATCCATGATCGGTCATCACACCCTCCCCATGTCGCCGGCATGTTCAACCACGCCATCTTGTCGGCAGCATTGTCCGAGCCGACGGCTGAACTGTCAATGCGAGGCCGGCACGGCGTCAGACTATGGAAGAAAAATTACGCGCGCGAATGCCGGTGTAGGCAAAGATCAAGAACCGCCTGCTCGCTTTTTGACGGCGATGAGATCCGAAAGTCGTCTTTCTGTTTCTCAAGAACGGGCGCCGCAGAGTCAGCGCACGGCTCGTGGGGCGCTGCCCACGCCTCACGCCGGCGCGGACAATTTCGTCCGCCTACTGCGGTGCGTGATTGTCCAGCGCCGCGGTATTGAAGCTCCGCGCTGATGGGGCGCGCGCGGACTTTATCTTCTTTGCGGACGGGACCTTCAAATTCTGCGCACTATTCCCACGGAGCTTGGTCGGCGGCGCAATGGGCTCAGCCGGCGGCTGCGAGGACGCTTGAGGTGGTGCGCCGCCGGGCACGGACGCCACTGGCGCCGAGGTCATGGGTGCCGCGACCGTGGGCGCAGCAACTGCAGGCGCGGACATTGCGGATGATGCGGCGCTTGATTCGGGATAGCGCGCCTTCATATCGCGCAGGAAGCCGTCGAGCGTATCGATCGAGGTTGCCGCTTTGGCGATGACGCCGAATTGCTCGCCGCTCGAGCCGAGCGGCGCCGAGACGACCTCGAACACTTTCGCATCCGGTGTCTGCGCCATCTTCGCCGCGTATTTTTCGCGGAAGCGCGCAAGCCCCAAAGCGTCGCTGGACAGCGCATAACCGATTTCGGCGCGCAATATGTCCTGCTGCTCGACATCGGAGAGCGCCGCGAAATCCTTGTAGCGATCGCCATACATCAGCTCGATCTGCTCGGCCGATTCGTCCCAGCGCTTCGCCGACCACAGTATATCGGCGCGCAGCCGCGTCACCTCGCGGCCGTCAAGATTGGCGATCACTTCGAGCGCCAGATCGGGCCGGCCGGTGTCGGACAGCGCACGGCCCTCAAGCAGCAGACGCTGACTGCGCAACTCGTCGGAAACATTGGCCGTGCGCGTGCCGCGCAGCACCGCCAGCGCCCGGTCGGCTTTCTTGTTCATCAGATAGACCACGGCCAGCCGCGTCGCGACCTGAGCGCGCGCGGCGCCCTGCAGGCGGTGATCGACCTGGTATTGCAGGAGATCCGACGCCTGATCGAGCAGATCGACCGCAACGAGGCGGTCGGCGAGCCGCCTGATCATCTCGTCGCCGCGGCTGCCGACCGGCGTCAACTCGCGGAAGTCGTAAAACAGCGCCAGCGCGTCGATCGGCGGCATGGAATCGCCCTTGCCGGCGAGGAATAGCGAGTCGAAGGTCGCCGCCGCCTCGTCCTGAATCTGCCGCGTCATCGCCGAATTGGGGTGCGACGACATGGCGCTGCGCATCACATAGAACGCATCGCGATAGCGGCCCTCTTCGGTATAGCAGTGAGCGAGCACTTTCAGCGCCTCGATCTCGGTCTCATCGCCGCGCCAGATGGTGGTGAGCGATTCAAGCGCGGAAATGACCTCGTCGCGCTTCATGTCGCCTTGCGTGAACCGCAGCAGCGTTTCGCGCAACCGTCCCTGCGCCGCAGACGGGCGGTCCCAGGAATCCGCTGCCGCGCGATAGGCCGAGAGCGCGTCCTCGCTACGCCCCATGCCCTCGTCGAGCCGACCCATCAGCACGGCAAGCATCGGCTGCAAGTCGCGCGGCACCCCGATGGTCTGAAAATCGTTGAGGTCGGCCGCAGCCCCATCGAAATCGCCCACCTCGATCGCCGAGCGCATCTCGTCTAACAGCGCGACACGCTGCAATTCGATCGGCAAGGTCGCGACCGCCGCTTCCACGCTCTTGAATCCTTGGCGCGCCCTCGCCCATTGGCCCTGCTGCGAAAAGGCGAGCGCTCGCCACAGCGGCGCATCGTGTTGGTCGCCGACGGCGGGATCGGACAGATCGTGCAGCGCGTCGTCGGGCCGGTCCATCATCACTTCGGCGATGGCGCGCAGCACGATGGCTGAAGCGTTCTCGGAGGCCTGCTTGTCGGCGGTCAGCGCGACGTCGAGCACGCCCTTGGCTTCCGGATACATGTCGCGGGCGAGATAAAAGCGCGCCAGATCGAGTCGCGGGGTCATGCGCTTGCTTTCGGGCGCCTGGGCAGCGGCATTGATCAGACTTGCTTGCCGACTGATATAGGACCCTTCGCGGTCGGAGCCCCAGATCTGCGAATCGAACGTCAACGGCCGTCCATTGCGGCCGTGCAACAGGGTCTGCAGCCCCGGCGACAGTGTCAGACCGGACGGACGTTCGATCACGATCTTGTCGGGAGAGAGATTGACGGCAATGTCATCGGCAAGCGGCTCGATAACAACGCCTTGCGTGGAAGCGAGCGCACGGAATTCGATGAATTCCTGCGTGTTGATGAAGCCACGCTCGGGCGCAAAGCCGGTGACGACGAGAAGCTTGTCGCCGAGTTCCGGATCGGTGAGCCGGTGCACATGTTGCGGCTCCTCGAAACTGATCGAGGCATTCGATCTGTTGGGCACGATGATGTTGCGGGTGATTTCGAGGGCGTGCGGCGGTTCGAGAACGGAATCGCCGATCTCCAAGGTCCATACCGCACCGTCGGCGCTGACGCTGGAGAGATGCGGACGGTCGAGTTTCAACCGCACAATATCGGCGTCTTCGGTGTGGGTGAAGGTGTAGCTGCGAATTGTCCGCGTCGGCTCGTTGTCGAGCGCACTCAAATCCATATTGGTCTTGGAATCGAACACGACCCAAAGCATGTCGGCGCGATGGAAGACCGCGAGCGGAACGGCGGTCTTGAACGGAAACGACACTTTCAGATTGGCGCCGTCGCGTCCAAGCTCGACGCCGATGGCGCCGGGCGCAATGTTGCGCGGCGCAATCGTCGCATGCGGCGCCGGAGCGTCAGCCGGCATATTGGAGACCGCGTCGGCAGCGGCGAGGGCAGCAGCCGATGCGCTGGACGGCGGCGGTGCGGGCGCCACCGCCGCAGCGGGTGACTGCATAGATGGAGCGGCAGCCGGCGCAGATTGCGGCGCCACCAGTTGCGCCGCCTGAGCAGCGACAGGAGCTGCCGCGGCTTGCTGTGCGGCGGGTTGCGGTGAGACAGGTTGCGATGCCGCGGTCGCTTGCGCGGCGGCAGAAGGCGAAGGCGCGGACTGCGATGCGGCTTCTGCTGCGGGCGGTGCTGCGGATTGCTGCGCCGCGGGTTGCGGCGCGGCAGATTGCTCGGCTGGAACGGGCGCAGCTTGCGCGGCAGGCGGCTGCATTGGCGCGGCAACGCCCTGCCCCGCCGGCGCCGGTACAGGTGGCGCAGGCGGCGCTGATTGCGCAACGGGCGATGCCGGTTGCTGCGGCGCGGGCGGCACGGCCGGCACTGACTGCGCGATGGGAGGCGCTGCGGGTTGCGGCGAGATGGACGGCGACACGGGCGGCGACATCGACGGCGGTGGCGCGGGTTGCGCCGACGGCATGACGATGCCCTGCGCCAGTGCAAACGCAGCGGGATTAGGCGAAGCGCTCGACTGGCCCGCGCGGCGCGGCGCCGCCGGCTCCACCGGCGCAGCATTCTGGCCCGATGCCGCCGCGTTGACGGCTGCAGCCGCGGCCTCCGGACTCGGCGGGCCGCCATTTGCGGCTTTTGGCGCCGGCGCGCCGGCACGCACCGATGGATCGTCGGACTTTATGACATCGACAACATAGCCGCTCTCGTCGCGGAAAGTGCGCAGGTCGAGATTCGCACTGAAGACGAAGCGCACCAGCGACGCGTCCTTGTCGATCTCGCTGTCGATCGCCTGCACGCCGTTCGGCAGCGCCGCCTGGGCGTCGGCGAGATCGAAGGTCAAGGGCGCGTCGAAATTCAAAACCAACCGATCCTTGGAGCGATCGGCGGCCACCGCGGTCCCGCCCGTCACGTCAAAGACATAGCGGGTGAAAGTCGGCAGGCTTGCGACATGGACCCGGATCGGCGCCACATATTTCGCCTGCGTCAGCTCGCGCTGGCGCTGCAATTGCCGCTCGGCCTCGCGGGCGCGGCGGGCGAGCTCGGTAACGACGTCCTGCGGCAGGGCGGGTGGCGGACCGGTCCACGATGACGGTAGAAGATCGACGAACAGCTTTTCGCCGGCGTCCATTGCACTCACGGTGACCTCTTGCGACAGCGCCATACGGATCGCCGTGCCGTCGGGATCGCGCCGCGCCGCGCCGACATAATCGGAAGCAAGCTCGGGCACGCGATCGACGGACACATCGATCGGCTGCTTGAAGGTGATGATCAGCACGTGGCCGGCGACTTTGGTCGTAGCCTCGATATATTCGTCGGAGCTGAAGACCAAGCGCGCATAGCCGTCGCTCACTGTGACGGCGAGCGTGGCCTTCAGCGGCGCCTTCGCCGGCGCCGCCGCTGCCGGCGCAACCGCCATCGCGACCAGAAGCGCGACAGCGCTAGCCGACCTGACGCAGCGCCAAAAGTACGAAGACAGGCGAAGCCCAACATTCGAGATGGTGCGACCGCTCGCCATAAAGAACTCTGAACTCACTCGACACAACACAACGACGCCACGCGGTCATAGCGCCGCCCCGACGTCAGCCCGTTGTCCACGATAGGCGGGCGTACTTAATGGCGGCTTAGCAGTTGTGCTTAATGGCGGCTTAATCCAATCAATTCAAACGCTTACACTTCCACTATGCGTCCACCGAAACGATGGCGCCCAAGGCCAGCATAAATTGGGATTCAAAGCCTGCTTGGCGGATGCGATGCCGAAGCGTCGTTCATGGCGCCGCGCCGTGCTATGGCGTTGCGTCAGCCACTGCCGTGCCAATCCGGAACAGGTTCCATGCTCCGCAGTTTTCCGCTCAACCACACCCAAACGTCGCTGTCGCAATGCACCTGGATCGACCTCGTCGATCCGAGCAAGGAGGAACGCGCGCGCGTGGAAAAGACCTTCGGGCTGCGCGTGCCGACGCGCGAGGATCTCGGCGAGATCGAGGCGTCGAGCCGCCTGCAAGTCGAGGACGGCACGCTCTACATGTCGGCGCCGCTGATCCTTGCCCAGGGCAGCGAGCCATGGCTCCCGACCCCGGCCGGCTTCGTCCTCGCCAAGCATGTTCTATTGACCGTGCGCTTTGAGTCGTCGTCGTTCTTCGACACCGTGGTCAAGGAGATCACCGGCCATCAATCCTTCGAGCCGGCCTTCGCCTTCGTCCGCATTCTCGAAGAACTGGTCGATCACGCCGCCGACCTCTTGGAAAGCAGCGGCGTCGATCTCGATGACGCCTCGCACGTGATTTTCCGGCCGGGCAAACGCGCCAAGCTGTCGCACGAGACCACGATGCTTCGCCAGCTCATGATCCACACCGGCCGGACCAGCGAGCGGATGGCGCGCATTCATTACACGCTGGTTTGTCTCGACCGTATGGCCAAATTCGCCCAGGAGCGCGGCCGCGACTGGATCGCGCATAATCTCTGCGCCGATCTGCAAGCGGTGTCGTCCGACATCGGCTCGCTGGTGCAGTTCGCCGAAGGTCTGGTCAGCCGGGTGCAACTCCTGCAGGACGCCGCGACCGGCATCATCAATATCGACCAGAACGACGTGATGAAGGTTCTGACCATCGCCTCGGTGGTCGGCATCCCGCCGGTCCTGGTGGTCGGCATCTACGGCATGAATTTCAAGAACATGCCGGAATACGACTGGTCGTGGGGCTATCCCTATGCGCTGGCACTGATCGTGGTCACCGCCATCATTCCGCTGATCTGGTTCAAGTGGAAAGACTGGATCTGAAAGCAGCCTCCGATCGGGCTGCTATTTCGCTGTAGGCTGGCCGTCGATCTTCGGCAGATCGCCCGGACCGGCGCCGGGTTGCGCCGTCTGCTGCGCCCTGCTGGCAAGCTCGACCGTCAGACGCTGGGCGACGTCGGCCTGCATCTGCGCCAGGATTTCCGCCATAGTGCGCGGATTGATTTTGGCGGCAACTTCGACGAGGACGCTGTCTTCGAGACCGTTGAAGATCTTGGCGGCGTCGCGCGGCTTCATGTTCTCATAGATCGTGATGAGGCTCTTGAGGCGCGCATCCTCGGTCTCGTTCTTCTGCTCGGTTTCGGTCTTGATCCGGGTCTCGACGCCCTTGAGCTCGTCGATCCGCGAATCCATCCGCTTCTCGGCGTTTTGGATGAGACTCTCACGCAGATCGAGCTCGCGAGCGCGGGTGTCGATCTCCTCGCGCCGCTGCTGCAGGCGCTCGAGAATAGCGCGCTCGGCGCCGGTGGGGACCGGTCCTTCGGTCGGAATGATGCGGCCTGGCGGTGCGGGAGGCGGATCGCTCGGCCCTGCCTTTGCATCCATGGCGCCCGCGGCGTCGGGCTTTGCGTCGGCTTTGCCATCTGATTTGGCGCCGTTCGCCGGCGGCTCGGTCACGGAGCCGGTAATATCCAGATCGCCTCTGTCGGCGACGACCGCATTGTTGGCGCGCCGCGGCATGATCTGCGGCAGGCCCTGCGGAGCAGCAGCGCCCTTCCCGTCCGGGAAATTAAACATCTGCTTGGCCCAGGAATCAGGCGCTCCGACCATGCCTGAGCCAGTGCGGACCAACTGGACATCGCCACCATCGAAATTGGTATTGTCGGCGGCAAAGAAATAACCGCTGTCGAGAACAAGGTCAGCCGTCTTGAGCGCGAGCAGACAGGCACTCGCGATCAGCGCAATCGGAATAAGCCGCAGATCGCGAACGAACCGCATCATGCCGCGAGACCGTGGACCTTCATGCGCAACCGCTCGGCAAAGGCTTCCGCCGCAGCGGCCACGGCTCTGGGATCGATCTTCCGACCGGTTCTGATTTCGCTAGCGGCTGCTTTGCTCTCCGCCTTGGTTTCAGTCTTGGGTTCGATCTTGGCCGTGAATTTCGCGGCGTCGCGCGACTCGGCAAGAAACGATTCGTCGGTACGCCGGCCCGCGCTGACGATCTGCGACAGCCGGCTGATCAGATCCTTGCCGGACACCATGGCGCGGTCAATATCGCCGGCGAGACGCTCGGCTTTGCGCAACCGTTCGCCGAGCCCCATGTCGCATTCGTGGACGGTGATCTTCAATCCGCCGATGGCGCGCTCGGCAATTTCGGTCGCGGTAACAAGCTCGGAAATTGTCGCGCGCAGCGACTGCTCGTCGGCCTTGAGCAGCTTGAGCCGGCGGTTGAGCATCATGCAATAACCGATTGTCATCACGAGCAGGATCGCGACAATGCAGTCAATGATCATTCCGATACCTTGGTTCATGGTGTCTCCATCCGACTGCTCGACCCGCCCGATGCTTCAAACATGGCGAAGGTCATGTTGGGCTTGCGCAGAGGTCTGTTGACGCGCACGGCGACGCGGTCGCCGACCCGCCCCATGCGTCCTTCAGTCAACGTGACATCGCCGCAGCGCACGATCACCGGCGCGTCCGATTTCAATTCGAGCATCAGCGTGTCGCCGACGTCGAGCTTCATAATCTGGTGGAGCGGCAGCTTCGCCTCGTAAAGCACTGCGTCGACTGAGATTTCGGCCTGCGCCAATTCGGTCGCCAGATGACCTTCCCAGGTCGCATCGCGGCCGAACTTCTCGCCCATGAACATCTGCAACAGCACGTCGCGGATCGGTTCGATGGTGGCGTAAGGCAACAAGAGCTCGATCGTGCCGCCGCGATCTTCCATATCGATGCGCAAGCGCACCAGGATCGCGGCATTGGCCGGCCGCGAGATCGCGGCAAAGCGTGGATTGGTCTCAAGCCGGTCGATATTGAATTTGACCGGCGACAGCGGCCGGAACGCCAGCTCGGCATCGGCCAGCACGACCTCGATCATGCGCTTGACCAGATTGGTCTCGATCGTCGTATAGGGCCGGCCCTCGATGCGGATCGTGGTCTGGCCGCGGCGGCCGCCGAGCAGCACGTCGATGATCGAATAGATCAGGCTCGAATTGACGGTGGCGAGGCCGAAATTCTCCCACTCCTCCGCCTTGAAGACGGCAAGGATCGCCGGCAGCGGGATCGAGTTGAGATAATCGCCGAAACGCACCGAGGTGATGCGGTCGAGCGAGACTTCGACGTTGTCGGAGGTGAAATTGCGCAGACTGGTCGTCATCAACCGGACCAGCCGGTCGAACACGATTTCCAGCATCGGCAGGCGCTCGTAAGAGACCATCGCCGAGTCGATGATCGCGCGGATGCCGGAATTATCGTTGAGCGAAATATCGGTCAGGCTGAAACCGAGCAGCGAGTCGATTTCTTCCTGTGTCAGAACACGTTCGGCGCCGCCTTTACTGGCCTGCATGAAGTGGCTGTCTTCGGCGGACATCGCCGCGCCCCACTGCGAGGCCACCTCGTCCGCGGTGCTGGCGGTCGTCGTCTCCGGCCTGCCGTCGTTTGCGCCCGCGGGCCTCTGTTCTGCCTCAAGCGCCACGCCCCACTCGGCGGCGAGCGCATCGTGATCGATCTGGTCCTTCTCAGCCATTGGCGTAAATTCTCAAGACTTAAATTCGCAGACTTTGGCCGTCACTGAACGACGATTTCCTTGAACAGAACGGCGTTGATACGGCTCGGCGCGATGGCGGCATTGACGCGACGCGTCAATTCCTCTTTGAGCCGGTAGAGGCCGGCGGAGCCGTCGAGGTCGGTGGGACGCAATTCGCGCAGGTAGGTCTGAAACGTATCCATCAGCCGCGGCATGACCGGCTGGATCTGTGCCGCCATTTCCTGGTCCGGCAATTCGAGCACCACCTTCACCTTCAGATATTGGGTGCGCTCGTTGCCACCGGCAGTCGAAAGATTGACCAGGACTTCCGGCATGTCGAGGAATGCCGGCGGCTTGATCTGCGCCGGAGCCGCCGCGGCCATGTCGCTCCTGCCGGCAAACAGGAGATGATAAGCACCCCACCCGACGCCGCCGACAACGACGAGCCCGCCAACCGCCATGGCGATCAGCTTGAGCGGAAGCTTGCGCTTTTCGGCTGGTGCCTTGTCGTCTTCGTCGTCGCCGACTTCGGTTTCAGATTGAGCTTCTTTCGTTGCCATTACCGCTCTCGCTCACGTGGAGAGCGCACGCAGCCGGCCAGATCGACGCAATACAAAAGTTGCGGGCGCCCTCTCGGCGCCAGAAGGAAGCGACGCCGTTGCATTGAAGCTAGGCAGGAATGGTTAACGGATACTTGCCGCGGCCTTAACAGCCGGAATTTTTTGCCGGGTGCGAGGCCGTCACCGGACCTTTTCTGCCGACTCCGGCGACTTGTCCGTTAATACTAACATATTGATAAAGCTTGATTTTACTCGCCGCCCCGCCCTTGGCACGGCTTCTGCAATTAACCATACGCTTCGCAGCTTGGGAGAGCGCGTGGGGCGCAACAGACGGTGCCGAACGGCGGCACTTTCGGCGCAAAGGGAGAATCTTTCCGATGGAGAATGCCCTTCTCGTCGGCCTGTCGCGGCAAATGGTGCTCGGGCACGAGCTCGATACGATCGCCAACAATATCGCCAATATCGACACGACCGGGTTCAAGGCCGACAAAAACGTGTTCGGCCAATATTTGCAGTCGCACGCCAGCGATGAGAATTTCAACGGCCGCGACCGCCAGGTCGACTTCGTCGATGACCGCACCGGCTATATCGACATGGCGCCGGGCGCCATTGACCGCACCGGCAGCCCGCTCGACGTCGCCATCGACGGCAAAGCCTATTTCGTGGTGCAGACCGCGCGCGGCCAGCGCTACACCCGCAACGGCGCGTTTCAGATCAACGGCGCCGGCCAGCTCGTGACCAGTAACGGCGACGCGGTGCTTGGCCAAAGCGGCCCGATCACGTTCCAGAGCACCGACCACAACATCAATATCAGCCTCAGCGGCATCATCACCGTGCAAGAAGGCAACAGCACCATAGATGCGCAGCGCGGCACGCTGCAGCTTGCCAGCTTCGCCAATCCGCAGGTTCTGCAAAAAGACGGCGCCTCCACTTTCATGGCGCCGGCAAGCGTCACGCCCAATCCGGCGTCGACCAATACCAACGTGGTGCAAGGCGAAATCGAGAAATCGAACGTGAACGGCGTCGCCGAAATGGCGCGGCTGATCGAGATCACCCGCAGCTATACCGACGTAGCCAATATCCTGTCGCAGGAAGGCGACCTGCGCAGAAACGCGCTGTCGCAATTGTCGCAGACGCCAACCACTTCGTAGCCCGGGTGCAGTTTGGCTTTGGCGTGTGAGTCTTGGGGCTTGAGTTTGGGGGATGTAGAAAATGCGTGCGCTTGATACCGCAGCGACCGGCATGGCAGCCATGGACCTTCAGGTCCAGGTCATCGCCGGCAATATCGCCAATATGAGCACGACCGGCTTCAAGAGCCAGCGCGCCGAATTCCAGGATCTGATCTACGAGCACGTGCAGCGCATTGGCGCGCAAGCATCCGATCAAGGCAATATCCTGCCTGTCGGCATCGAGCTCGGCTCGGGCGTCAAGACGGTGGGCACGCCGCGCCTGATGACCCAAGGCGCGCTGGCGCAGACCGGCAACCAGCTCGACGTCGCCATTCAAGGCGACGGCTGGTTCAAGATCCAGATGCCGGACGGGACATTCAGCTATACCCGCGACGGCTCGTTTCAGCAGGACTCGCAGGGCCGCATCGTCACCGCCGAAGGTAATGTCGTTCAGCCGACCATCACCATTCCGCAGAACTCGACCGGGCTCACCATCAACAATCAGGGCCAGGTCTCGGTGATACTGCCGGGATCGACGACGTCGTCGATCCTCGGCCAGTTCACGATCACGCGCTTCACCAACAATGCCGGCCTGCAAGGGCAAGGCAGCAACTTGTTCACGGCAACGACAGCCTCAGGCACGCCACAAGACACGCTCGCGGGGACCGACGGCGCCGGCACCCTGCAGCAGGGCTTCCTCGAACAATCCAATGTCGAGGCGGTGACCGAGATTTCCAATCTGATCCAAGCCCAACGCGCCTATGAAATGAATTCCAAGGTCATCACCGCGGCCGACGAAATGCTGCAGACGACCGCGCAACTGATGCGCTGAGAAGGATTGACGCCATGATCGGCAAAATGATCAGCAAGGCCATCCGCCGGATGATGATCCGTCAAACCGTGACCGCCCTCCCCGTACTTGTTGCGCTCGGCGGCGCGGCGTTCGCGCAAAACGCGCCGCCGCCCGCACTGAAGTCGAGCGTCACGGTGACCAGCGACGTAGTGCGCATCGGCGATCTCGTCGAAAATGCCGGGCCGGTCGCCAACATCCCGATTTTCCGCTCGCCCGATCTCGGCACCACCGGCGCCGTCGACACCGACCGCATCGTCGATGCGATCCGCCCGCACGAGCTGATCGGCATCGACACCCGCGGCCTGTCCGACGTCCTGGTCACGCGCGCGAGCCGCACCATTCCAGTGCAGGAAATTTCCGGCCGCATCGCACAATCGCTCGCCGGTCAATATGGCTTCGGCGACGCTCACAATATTCTCGTCACTTTCGACCGCAACGTGCGCACGCTGCAAGTCGAGCCGGACGCTGTCGGCGAATTGCAGGTGCTGAGCATGGCCTATGACCCGCGCACCACCCGTTTCGACGCCACGCTCGGCCTGCCGTCGAGTGCGGAAATGCGCAAGCAAAATACCCACTATATCGGCACGGCGATCGCGACCGTCGATGCGCTGACGGTCGATCATCCGATCGAGCGCGGCCAGATCATCAAAGCGTCCGACGTCACCGTGCTGCGACGGCCGCGGGCCGACAATGTCGTGACCGACACCAATCTCGTGGTCGGCATGCAAGCGCGGCATCCGCTGTTGCCGAGCCAGCCGCTGAATACCGCCGATCTAATGAAGCCGGAAATCGTGCAGCGCAGCGATTCCGTGACCATCGTTTATCAAGCCCCCGGCATCACGCTGACGCTGCGCGGCCAGGCGCAGGAGCCCGGCGCTCTCGGCGACACGATCAGTGTGCTCAATGTCGAATCCAAGCGGGTCGTTTCCGGAGTCGTGACCGGGCCGGATCGCATCAATGTCGGTGCCATCACGACACGCGTGGTCGACAATATGGTGATGCAGTCGCAGTCGCAGCCGCAGTGAGTGTGCAAGCGAGATGCGCAATTCCGTCGCCAACAAGTTTGTTGTCGGCAGGTCAGTAGCAAATGTGTCCGTAGCGAACATCTCAGTGGCGAACTTGTCAGTTGCGAAAGTGAGAGGTTAGTACGATGTCGAAGAGCGTTTTGCTGCGTTGTGCTTTGTTGTCGTCGGTCGCCATCTTCAATTCGAACTGTTCCGCAATCGACAAACTGGCCTTGATCGGCCAGGACCCGCCGCTTTCGCCGATCGAAAATCCGACGACACAGCCCGCTTACAAGCCTGTGCAGATGCCGATGCCGGTCCCACAGCCTGTTACCTTCAATCCCAATTCGCTGTGGCGTAACGGCTCGCGCGCCTTCTTCAAGGATCAGCGCGCACATCAGATCGGCGACATTCTGACCGTAAAGGTCAACATCAACGACACCGCGCAATTCCAGGATCAGACCCAAGTCACGCGCACCGCCACCGAAGACAACGAAATCACGAATTTCCTCGGCGCCAACAGGATCAACAATCCGGCCAAGGCGGTCCTGCCGGGCGCGCTCATCACCGCTGAGAGCAATACACAGAGCAACGCCAACGGCTCGATCAACCGCACCGACCAATTGGTCACCAATGTCGCCGCGGTCGTCACCCAGCTCCTGCCCAACGGCAATATGGTGATCGAGGGCAAGCAGGAAGTCCGGCTCAATACGGAAATGCGCGTGCTGATCGTCGCCGGCGTGGTCCGGCCGGAGGACATCGAGAGCGATAACACTATCGATCTTCCAAAGATCGCCGAAGCGCGCGTCGCCTATGGCGGCAAGGGCACGCTCTCGACAATTCAGCCGCCGCCTTGGGGCAACCAGGCGCTTAGTGTTCTGTTGCCGTTCTAGAGCAGTCTCGAAAGCGAGATCTTGCTCGAACAAAAAACGAGCTCCCCAGGGTCAGCGTAGCGCAACGCAGATCCTGAACGACGCGGCCTCCGGCAGCTCCCGCCGGAGGCCGCAAACTTTATGGTCAAGCTCTCGGAGAATTGTCCGGAAAGAAGGCTCACGCCGACAGCTTACAGGCCGCCGGACAAAATCGTGCGCGCAATTCCGCTGCAAGCGATTCAATCACGCCGCTCCAGTCGCCGAATTGCGTCTGGCGCAACAATCGCGCGGTCGGATACCACGGGCTGTCGGCGCGTTCACGCAGCCAGCGGAAATCGGCGCCGAGCGGCAGCAGCACGAACAGCTCCTTGCCCATCGCGCCCGCGAGATGCGCGACCGCGCTATCGACCGAGATCACGGCATCCAAGCTCGCGACAACGGCGGCGGTGTCGGCAAAATCGCGGAAGCTTCGTTCGAGCCGGAACAGGTTCGGAAAATCCTGCAGCGTGCCGACATCTTTTTCGCCTGTCTTATATTGAAGGCTGACGAAATCGACGTCCGGTATGTCGAACACCGGCGCAAGCGCCTTCAGCCGCATCGACCGGTTGACGTCGTTGTCATGAGCCGGGTCGCCGGCCCACGCCACGCCGATGCGGCGCCGGCCCCGCGGCAAGAGCTCGCGCCAGAGCCGAATTTCGTCGCCGGCCGCCGCGATGTAAGGCACCGGCGCCGGGATCGTTGCGGGTTCGGTGCCGAAGGCGAGCGGCAGGCTCAGCAGCGGACAATGCAAGTCGAAAGACGGCAAGGTCTCGCCGCGCGCGATCACGGCAGCGACGCCGTCGAGGCCTTCCAGCAGGCGAACCAACTCGCGCTGCACTTCAAGAACGACCTTGGCGCCCTGCCTCACGACAAGCGGCGCATAGCGCACGAATTGGAGGGTGTCGCCAAAACCCTGCTCGGCATGGAGCAGAACGGTCTTGCCCTCGAGAGACCCGCCGCCCAGCCACAGCGGCGCCGGAAAATTGCGGCGTTGCGCGGCAAGATTTCTGCCCTGCCAGCGCGATTCATAGGCACGCCATCCGGCGCGAAAATCGCCCAAGGTCAATCGCACGAGGCTGTCGACGAACCGCGCCTGGGCAAAATCCGGCTTGCTCGCCAGTGCGCGCGTCACGCTCATCAGCGCTTCGTGCGGCCGGTCGAGCTTGCGCAGCGCAATCGCGCGATTGGTGAGAAGCCCGGCATTGCGCGGGACAATCGCCAGCGCCCGATCGTAAGCGGCAATCGCAGCGGAGGGACGATTGAGCTTCAGGAGCGCATTGCCGTAATTGCCGAGCGCATCGAGAGACGTCGGCTCGGCAGCAAGCGCATGCGCGAAACTTGTGAGCGCTTCATCGCAACGGCCAAGCTCGAGCAGTGCTACGCCGCGCTGGTTCAACAGTTCGGCATCGTCCGGCGCGAGACGCAGCCCCTCGTTGAAACTTGTCAGCGCGTCATTGAGCCGGCGCAGATAATAGAAAACGAGGCCGAGACTCGAGAATCCGTCGGCGCGCCCCGGATCGATCGTCAACGCCCGTTGAATAAGAGCAAGCGCCGCATCGAAACGCCGGCAGTCGCAGGAGAGCTTGCCGAGACCGTGCAGCGCGTCAAAATTGTTGGGCTCTTCCTGCAGCACCGCGGTATAGAGCCGATCCGCTTTAGCAAGATCGCCGGCCTCATAGGCCTGCAGCGCGCGCCGCAGCATCCGCGACAGGTTGCGCGAGGAATCGCGCGATGAGGAAAAGCGCTGTGACGAGCCGCTTGGCATGACCGCAACCAGCTTGCCGGTGCGGCAGGCGACGCCGCCCGGTTCCTTAACGGTCGGTAAAGAGGTTCGGTAAACAAAAGCTTAAGGGCTTAAGAGGGGACGGCAATGGACAGGGTTCGCCCTGCCTTTCTGCGCCGCGCCGCGACGGTGGGACGAGTTCGGCCTACTCGTCGCGATAAACGCGCTCGCGCCGCTCGTGGCGTTCTTGCGCTTCGATCGACAAAGTCGCGATCGGCCGGGCTTCGAGCCGCTTCAGCGTGATCGGCTCGCCGGTCTCCTCGCAATAACCGTAAGTGCCGTCTTCGATACGCTGCAGCGCTGCGTCGATCTTGGCGATCAGCTTGCGCTGGCGATCCCGAGCGCGCAGCTCGATGGCCCGGTCGGTTTCCGACGACGCGCGATCGGCGATATCGGGATGGTTCTGATTTTCATCCTGGAGATGCTGCAGCGTCTCCTTGGCCTCTTTCAGGATGTCTTCCCGCCAATCGAGCAGTTTCTGGCGGAAATATTCACGCTGGCGCTCATTCATGAACGGTTCTCTGTCGCTGGGCCGATAGGACTTGTCGTCAGCTTGGCCGTTCAACGCATCGATCTTGCCGTTCTTTTGTGGCGTATCGGCACGACCGTTCTTGCCCTTAAGCATCTTAAGCAATTGCATCTGCGTCTACTCCCACCCCACGCCTACAAGGTTGCCCTCGCGCGGCGGCTTATATCGAAGCTCCGTGACAGAGACAACAACGATCGTGAAGGCTTAGGGAACTTGGATTTCTGCCCCAATTAGAGCCTGTTACGGGCGATTCCGGGGGTACGAAGGCGGTGCCTGGAGACCCGAGAGGACCGGGCCGATGGCGCCATCGCCGCCTTCGAGAATCAGCAAAATCGCTTGAGTTGAGGTGCCGCTCGGGCCAATCCCAGCGTCAGGGAATGCCGGCTTTGGCCAATTCGACGGAGACCCGCAGATCGATCTCGGCCATGACCTGGTCGAGCCGCACGTCGCCGGTCGGCTCGTGGAGGTCGCCGGCTACCGATTTCAGCCGCAACATCGCGGCCTGATCGAGGGTGCCGGCGAGCAAGCCGAGCTTCAGTTCGTCGAGCGCATCCAGCGCCCGGCGGCCATATTTGACCGCGCGGCGGCGGCGTTCGGTCGGATCTTCAACGCCTTGAAGCGCGATCAGGGCGTCGATCCCGCCCAAGGTCCGTAAAGCCAATGCCGCCGACTGGGCCTGCGGCGCCTCCGTCCCCCCGAGTGAGAAAGTGCCGCCGGACGACGGCCGGGCCGCATTGGTCCCGGTCGTGAGCGTGGTGCGGTTCGGTGCGGAGACGCGCATACATATAAAGTGTCCCCTTTATGGTTAATGCCGGGTAAAGGCGGCAAGAATTGCCGGATACCGGCAAGGGATGCTCGCTCTTGCCCCTGCGGCTACGAGAATTTCAGAAAATAATCTATCAATTTCAATGGCTTGATCGCGCCACCCCGATGGCACGGTCCTCGCATTACCAAGCCCTGTCCGGCCTCTTGGGGAGCAAGAGCGCCTGACCTCTTGGGGAGCAAGAGATGAGAAGGACGTTTCGTACGGCGCTCGTTGCGCTGGTAGCTTTTGGCTGCGCCGTGTCACCGGCGGCGGCCACGTCGCGCATTAAAGACCTCGCCAGTATCGAGGGCGTGCGACAGAACCAATTGATCGGCTATGGCCTGGTCGTTGGCCTCAACGGCACCGGCGACACGCTCAACAATACCCCTTTCACCAAGCAGTCCCTGCAGGCCATGCTGGAACGGCTCGGCGTGAACATCCGCGGCCAGACCATTCGCACCGGCAATGTCGCCGCCGTGATGGTGACCGCGAACCTGCCGCCGTTCGCCACCCAAGGCACGCGCATCGACGTGACCGCTTCCGCCATGGGCGATTCCAAAAGCCTTGAAGGCGGCACGCTTCTGGTCACCCCGCTGCTGGGCGCCGACGGCAATGTCTATGCGGTGGCGCAGGGCTCGTTGTCGATCGGCGGCTTCAGCGCGCAAGGCCAGGCCGCGAGCATCACCCGCGGCGTGCCGACGGTCGGACGGCTGCCCAACGGCGCCATCGTCGAGCGCGAGATCGAGTTTGCGCTCAACAGCGTCGGCCAATTGCGGCTCGCTTTGCGCAATGCCGATTTCACGACGGCCAAGCGCATCGCGATCGCGATCAACGATTATATCGGCGCGCCGGTCGCCGAGCCGCTCGATCCCTCGACCGTGCAGCTCACGCTGCCGAAGAAGTTTCCGCAGAACGTCGTCGCCATGCTGACCGAGATCGAGCAATTGCAGGTCGAGCCCGACGAGGCGGCCAAGATCGTCATTGACGAACGATCGGGCGTCATCGTCATCGGCCGCGACGTGCGCGTCTCTACCGTGGCGGTGGCGCAAGGCAATCTCACCGTGACGATCTCGGAAACGCCGCAGGTCAGTCAACCGGCGCCGTTCTCGCGCGGCCGCACCGTCGTCGTGCCGCGCACATCGGTCGGCGTGCAGGAGGAAGGCAAAGGGCTCGCGCTGGTGCACGAGGGCGTGTCCTTGCAGCAGGTGGTCGACGGGCTCAACGCGCTCGGCATCGGGCCGCGTGACCTCATCACCATCTTGCAGGCGATCAAAGCCGCCGGCGCCATCCAAGCCGACATCGAGGTGATGTGATGGCAAGCCTCAATCCGGCCGATTTCGCAGGTTCGCTTAGTGCCGTCGGCGCCGCCGGCAACGCGCACGCGCAGGCCGCGCTGAAAGTCAAAGGCAAGGCGAAGGAAGCGGCGCAAAATTTCGAGTCGATGTTCCTGTCCAACATGTTCAACCAGATGCTCACCAATGTCGACGGCGACGGACCGTTCGGCGGCTCCGGCGCCTTGAAAATCTGGCGCTCCTTCATGACCGATCAATATGCCAAGGAGTTCGCCAAAGCCGGCGGCATCGGGCTTGCGCCCAAGATCTACCAAACGCTGCTCAAGGAACAGGGGCTTTCCGCATCATGACGCCTGTGACCACACCAGCCGAAGCCGAAAAGACGCTCGCCGATCTGGCCGCGCTCATCGAGAAGATGTCGGGCATCGTCGAGCAGGAAACGGCGCTGGTGCGCGCCGGACAGCTGCGCGGCGCGTCGGCGCTGGCACAGGCCAAGGCCGAACTCGCCGGCCAGATCTATGTGGCAAGCGAGCGGCTGCGGGCGAATGCCGCCTTCCTGCGCAAGGCTGCCCCCGCGCATTGCGTCGCGCTGGTCAAGGTGCAGGACGGCTTCTGCGCCATGCTGAAGAAAAACATGGTGGTTCTGGCGACGGCGCATTCGGTGTCCGAAGGCATCATGCGCCGGCTGTCGAGCGACTTGACGCGCAAAGCTTCGCCGCAGGTTTATGGCGCAAGCGGACGCGCCGCGGCGCCCAATCCCAGGCAAGGCCGGCCGCTCGCCGTCAGCCGCTCGCTTTAGGTCGCCGCACAGCGAGCGCGCTGAGCTCCTGGTAGAGCTGCTCGAACGGGCCATCCCAGTCGCCGCGCGTCGCTTGGCGAAAGAACAGCATTGTCGGATACCAAGGGGTGCCGGTGCGCTCATGCATCCATCGCCAATCGGGCGACCAAGGCAGGAGCAGCGCAACCGGCTTGCCCATCGCGCCAGCAAGATGAGCCACCGAAGTGTCGACCGAAATCAAAAGATCGAGCTGTGCAAGCACGGCGGCAGTGTCGGCGAAGTCCTGAAAGTCCTGACCAAGCTCCACGACATTGTTTTCGTGCAAGATCGCGGCCTGCCGCTCGTTGACTTCCTTTTGCACACTGACGAAATCCAAGTTCGGCACCGACAGCACTTTGGCGAATCGCTCGATGGCAATCGAACGGTTGCGATCGTTCAGATGTTCGGGGCTACCGGCCCAGCACAGGCCTACGCGCAGGCGTCCGTTCTGCGGCAGCCTTTCACGCCACTTGGCGACGCGCTCTTCAGGCGGCCGGATATAGGGGACGTTGGCCGGTATTGTCGCCACCTCGGTCTGAAAGGAAAGCGGCAGCGTGAGTAAAGGACACCGGTAATCGACATGCGGTGTGGGCTCGGCGCCGCAGACCACCGATGAAACGCCGGGAACGCTCGCTGCGATCTCCCGCAGTTGTGGTGGCACGTCAACGAGAACGGTAGCCCCGAGCGCGGCAACGAGCGGCGCGTAACGGATGAACTGGATCGTGTCGCCGAAGCCCTGCTCGCCGAGGAGAAAGATTGTCTTACCTTTGATCGGCCGCTCGCCAAGCCACAGCGGCGCCGCGACCCGCCGTACGATCGGCGTTCGCTCGCACCGCCAGCGCCACTCGTAGTCGCGCCAGCCGCTCCTGAAATCGCCAACACGGAGCCGGATAAGACTTGCTTTGTAGTGCGCCTCGGCGCGCCCGGGCGCGATAGCGATGGCGGCAGCAAAGCTGTGCAAGGCGTCATCGAAGCGGTTCGAGGCGGCGAGCGCGCTGCCTTTATTGATATGCAATTCTGCCACCTGCGGAGCGATGGCGAGCGCCTTGTCGTAGCAAGCAATCGCCGCATCGGGCCGGCTGAGCCGCATATGCAGGCCGCCGCATTCGTTCAGCGCGTCGATATCGTCGTCCTTCGTTGCCACGATCGCCGCGAAGGCTAGGAGCGCTTCTTCATCGCGCGCGAGAGCTTTGAGCGAGGCGGCGCGGTTCCGCAGCGCGTTGAGATAGCCCGCGCTGTGGTCGAGCGCTTCTTCAAAGCATACGAGGGCCTCCTCGTGCCGGCTCAGCGCAGCGAGGATTAACCCGTAATTGCTCAGCACCTCGGCGGATCGCGGCGCGCGTTTGAGCACCGCGCCGACAAGCCGCAGTGCTTCCGCGTTACGTTCCTGCGCGTGGCGCAGCAGGCCGAGCAGATGCAGGGCGTCGAAGTCCTCGGGCTCAGCGGCAAGGATTGCGTTGCAGATCGTCTCGGCGTCCGCGAGCCGGCCCTGCTGATAATGCGCGAAGGCATGCTCGATGTTATGTGCAATGTTGCTTGCCTTCGACAGCGGCGGCTGTGCTTCGGCCTGCGCCGTCCTCATCCCTGCCTCGAGGGCCGGTTCGCGGCATCGCTGAGCTCCTGGCGCAGCCGCTCGAGCGGACCGTCCCAGTCGCCGATGGCGCTCTGCCGGAACAGCCGCATGGTCGGATACCAGGGACTGTCCGTACGATCGAGCAGCCAGCGCATATCCGGCGCAAACGGCACCAAAAGCGCGACCGCCTTGCCCATGGCGCCGGCGAGATGCGCAACCGAGGTGTCGACCGCCATGAGAAGATCGAGCATCGCCACCACCGCGGCGGTATCGGCGAAATCCTCGAATTGCGGGCCGAGATTGAGAACGCCGTGCCGGTCGAGGATCGCGGCCTGCGCCTCGTTCACATCCTTTTGCACGCTGATGAAATCGATGCCCGGCACCGACAACAGCGCGGCGAAGCGCTCAAGCGCAATCGAGCGATTGTGGTCGTTCAAATGCGCGCTGTTGCCCGACCAAACGATACCGACGCGCATCCGGCCGTCTTGCGGCAGTCTTGAATGCCATTTCTCGATCCGCTTGCGATAGGGCGACAGATAGGGAATGTTCGCCGGTATGGTGGCAACCTCGGTTGCAAAAGCGCCCGGCAAGTTGAGCATCGGACAATGCAGGTCGAAATCCGGGAACGGCTCGCCGTCGGTGAGCACGCCCGAAATGCCGGGCACGGTGGCGACAAGCTCCTTCAGCGGTTTCTGGACGCCGAGAATAACCTTAGCGCCGCGCGCCGCGACGAGCGGCGCGTAGCGGACAAAGTTGATGGTATCGCCCAGGCCCTGTTCGGCAAGCAGCAGCACGGTCTTGCCGCGCAGGTCCTCCTCGCCGTCCCATACCGGTTGCTCGAAGTCCGATGGCTGCCACGCAACGCCCTTCCTCTTCCAGCGATATTCGTACTGCTTCCAGCCGTCGCGAAAATCGCCACTGGAAAGCCGGGCGACGGAGGCGTTGAAATTCGCTTCGACGTTTTCTGGCTCAAGCGCAATCGCCTTATCATAGCTCGCAAGCGCTTCCTCCATGCGCGTCATCGTCGCCAAAGTGTTGCCGCGATTGATGTGGGTGTTGACCATTTCCGGGTCGATGCGAAGCGCCTCTTCGTGGCAGACCAGCGCTTCTTCATGACGATCCAAAAGGGTCAGCGCGACGCCGCGGGAGGTCAATGCAAGGGGACGATCGGGCTCAAGCGCCAACGCCTTGTCGTATTTTTCGAGCGCGTCGGCGTACCGTTTAAGCTTGATCAAAACAGTGCCGCAATTGGTCCAGGCGCCGACATTGTCGGGATCGCGGGCGAGGATGGATTCGAAGCTCGCCAGCGCATCGTCAAAACGCTCGAGCTCGAGCAGCGCGCTGCCGCGATTGGTCTCGATATCGAGGCGGTCCGGCTTGAGCGCAAGCGCCCGTTCGTAGCTCTCGAGCGCTTCCTGATAACGCTTGAGCTTGCCGAGGGCGACGCCGCGGCTGTTGAGCGTATCGACGTGGTCGGCTTCGCGCGCAAGGATCTGATCGCAGACCGCGAGCGCCTCGTCGAAGGACTTCAGCCCGATCAGCGCGTTGGCGCGATTGTGCAGGGCTCGCAGATGGCTTGGATCGAGCGCGAGCGCGCGATCGTAACTCGCGATCGCCTCGGCGTGTTTCTTTTGCGCGAACAGAACGAGACCGAGGTTGTTCCAGGCATCGAGGCGCCGCGGCTCGGACGCCAGCGCCGCCTCATAGCTTTGGCTCGCTTCGTCAAGCCGCATCTGCGCCAACAGAACATTGCCGCGATTGTAAAGCGCGTCGGCGTAGTTCGGCCGTGCCTTGAGCGCGCTTTCGCAGCTTTCCAACGCCGCATCGGCACGATCGAGTTTCAGGAGCGTTACGCTGCGGTTGCTGAGCACTTCGGCGCGTGCCTCAGCATTGGCCGGCTCGATGGCGAGAGCCGCGTCATAGGCGGCGAGCGCCTCCTCGTGCCGGTCGAGCGCCGCGAGCGTATTGCCGCGGCGATTATGCGCCTGCACGTGACGCGGCCGCTGCTTCAGTACCTTGTCATAGTCGGCGAGCGCCTCCGTGTGCCGTTCGAGCGCCGAGAGCGTATTGCCATGATTGTAGAGCGCATCGACATTGCCCGGCGCGAGTGCGAGTGCCTCTTCGTAGCTTGCGAGCGCCTCGGCATAGCGGCCGAGCTTCTTTAAGGCATTACCGCGATTGTAATGGGCGGTCGCATCCTTCGCGCGCACGGCCAGCAGTTTTTCGAAGGTGGCAAGCGCCTCCTCGTGGCGTTCGAGCGCGTCGAGAATAACCCCGTAATTCGCCAGCGCGTCGGCCGATCCGGGTTGCGCCTTGAGCGCGGCGCCGACCAGGCGCAGTGCTTCGGCTGAGCGGCCCTGCTGATGCCGCAGCACGCCGCCGAGATGCAGCGCATCAAAGTCGTTTGGATCGGCGGCGAGAACGGCGTCGTAGATCTGTCCCGCTTCCTCGAGACGGCCCTGCCGATGCAGCGCCAGCGCCTCTTGAATGGAGCGCGCCGTCTGCGGGCGGCGCATCTTTGCGGGATTGTTCATGGCTGAGGTCACCGGAAGGCACGCGGGCAAAATCGCACGAACGCGATCCCGGTCTTCGCGGGGAGGTATTATCGGTCGAATCGCCAGCCGTTATCGCGCCGGGACAGCGTCGGCCAAGATGGTTAATCAAAGGTAACCAGGTTCAGCGATACCGGATATTAACCGAAGCAGGCGCATCAAGCATTCAGGGCGACAGTGCTTCCGACTAGGCAGTTTTGGAATGGGCGTCAGCAATATCGGTTCGTTCTTGCAGGCGGCTGTGAACAATTTTGGTTCGCAATCGTCGGTGGGCGCTCTCGCCGCGACCATGAGTTCGGCCGAGTCCAGTCTCGGCAAGGGGCTCGCCGCGATTGCCAACGGTCAAGCGCTGACGCGCACCAATAACCAGATCTCAGCCGAAATTCAGAACATCCTCACCGGCGGAACCGGAACGACGGCGTCGTCCACGAGCACCAGCACCGCGGCAGCGACGAAGGCCAAGCCGGCAGTCGGCACAGGAAATGTATCGGTCTCGGTAAGCACTCCGCTGTCGACGCTCGGCATTCCGAGCGGCGGTTCGGTCTATGTCAGCGCCAACGGCAATACGACGACCTTTACCTCGAACGGCAGCAACACGATCGGCGACCTCTTGAGCACGATCAATACGCAGCTGCCGGATAATGCGCAGGTGAGCGCCACGCTCAACAGCAGGGGCGACATCGTCCTCACCAGCAGAAACACAAACGATCAGATCAGCGTCAACGGCGTCTATGCCAGGAATATCGGCTTCGCCGTCGGCAATCAGACATTCAAGCCAACCCCAGCCAGCAAGCCTGCAGCTCCGGCCGCATCGTCGAGCACCAGCAGTTCGAGCTCGACGTCTTCGAAGAGCAGCACGGCGGGCCTGGAGAGCGCCTTTACAGAAAACTCCACCAGCGCCGCGACACTTCTGGCGGCCTCCGGCGCAAGCGGCAGCCTGGTCAATCTGATCGCCTGATCGGCCTGCGCGGCAGCTAAGTCGGGACGAATTGCGACGACAGATCGCCGCTGAAGGTCATTGGACCGATATGCTGCAGCTTGCTATCGAGATCGGCCCAGATCTCGCCGCCCATGGCGGTCCAGCGCCGGCAGAACGCGAAATCCTCGCTCAGATACATACCCGTGTCGTCGATCATGGTGTCGAACAGAGCGAAGCGGTTGTCGCTTGCGGTCGCGGCATCGACCGAATGGTCGCGCTTGAAGCGCAGTTCCGGATAACGCGCGCACATGCGCTCTAGCGCCTCGCGCCGGATCATCAGGAAGCCGGTGCCGGCATAGCGGACTTTGATGAATCCGGCCTTCTCGGTCACCGCATGGGGATCATCAACCTCGTAGACGTATTGCAGCGCCGCCGCAGCCGGATTGGGCCGGCCGGCCGCAAGCGTTTCCCTGACCTTGCCCCAGTCGATCCGCTTGATCGGATAGACCGCCGCGCACATCTCGGCGCCGCATTCGATCAGGCGCAGCACCTGCTGCGGCTCAAAGCCAATATCGGCGTCGATGAAGAGAAGATGCGTCGCGCTCGGATCGTCGAGAAATTGCGCGACCAGGCTCGCCCGGGCGCGGGTGATGAGCGCGTCGCCGTCCTTGAATAGCATCTTGATGTTGAAGTCGCGATAGGAGCGGACCAGCTTCTGCAGCTTCATCAGCGAGGCTGCATAGACAACCGAGATCTGGCCGCCGAAGCACGGGGTGGCGACGACAAGATTGACGTTCGGCAGCGATGGCTGGAGCGGCGCGGAAAATCCCGCGCCGGACAGTTGCGCCGCATCCGTTGTGGTTGGCATTTTCAACGTCCCCTGCCCGCGCTCTGCCCGGCCTGCCTGTCGGCGGCAATGTCGAACGATTCCGCGCGACGCTTTCGATTTATGATTAATCGATTACGAACAAAAATGGATAATGGCTGGTTAACACGCACCCCGCGCGCCGCTTGATGCGCGAAAAGTTCCGCAGTAGCGCGGCTTCGCGCGGCGGCGGCGTAACCTGGATTAAGTGCATTGGTTGCGCTGCACAATTTGCCTACGAGCAAAAACTGCCCGGCTTTACGCGTCCTTAAATGAAATGGGGCAAACCTTTGACCGCCGATCAGTCTGATCGGCCAACGCACTCGCGCCTACAGAAGTAGCAACGCCAGTGCGCGCCAGTACGGCCTGTAACCAGAAGGGTAGTAGCTATGTCTGACGTCACCTTAACCTCGGGCATTCGGTCCAACCTGCTTGCTCTGACGCAAACGTCCAACGACCTGACCACCACTCAGGAAGCGCTTGCGACCGGCAAGAAGGTCAATTCCGCGGCCGATAATCCCAGCTCCTATTTCACCTCGCAGAATCTGACCCAGACCTCCAATAACCTGAGCGCTCTGCTCGACTCAATCGGCCAGGGTTCGCAGACCATCAACGCGGCCACTGACGGCCTCACCGGCCTGACCAGCCTGCTGCAACAGGCTTTGTCGACGGTGCAACAGGCGCAGTCCTCGAACTGGACGACGGCAGCGTCGGTCACCAGCGGGACCGCCTTGGCCACGGGCACGACCGCCAACGTCGCGCTCGTCGCCGGCACGCTCGCCATTGACGTCGGTTCGTCGACTTACAACGTCACGATCGCCGCCAGCGCGTCGATCAACCAGATCGAAGCCGACATCAACGGCACGACCGGCCTCGGCAGCACCGGTTCGGTGACCGCGACCGACGACGGCGCGGGCCACCTCGTCCTGACCTCCAACAATGCGCCGATCGGCTTCACTGTTGCCGGCAGCGCCACTTCGCTGGAGCTGGGTCTTTCGACCACCTCGACCACCAACAACGTCGCGATCGGTTCGAGCTCGACCCGCACCACGCTACAGGGCAACTTCAACACCCTGCTGACGCAGGTCAACCAGCTCGCCTCCGACTCCGGCTATAACGGCGTCAACCTGCTCTCGGGCGACAGCCTGACCATCGACTTCAACCCGACCGGCACCAGCGCGCTGACCATCACCGGCGTGACCTTCAATTCCGCCGGCCTTGGTCTGTCGGCGGCCTCTGGTTCGGGTGCGACGTCGTTCCAGTCGGACAGCACGCTCTCGAGCCTGGTGGCGAACATCAACACGGCGCTCTCGACCGTGCAGAGCCAAGCGGAAACGTTCGGCACCAACGCGTCGACGATCACGACCCGTCAGAGTTTCGAGACGGCGCTGATCAACACGCTGCAGACCGGCGCCGCCAACCTGGTCGTCGCCGACCAGAACGTGGAAAGCGCCAACCTGCTCACCGAGCAGACCCAGCAGCAGCTGGAAATCTCGGCGCTGTCGATTGCCAACGACGCCAACCAGTCGGTGCTCAAGCTGTTCGGCTAAAGCAGTCTGGTACAGGCCTTTACGTAACGGCGGCGGGGCGAAGGCCCCGCCGCTTTTTTTTGCTGATGTCCGCGCCGCAGTAACCATGCTGCGGTTTTGACTTTTCCGGCGGGGCCAAGTGCCCCGTTTTTTCTTTTCAAGACAGTGCCTTAGCTTGGCGGTTCCGTTCCACCCGTCGCATTAGTTCTCCGTTAACTATAATCGGTAACCATGTTCGCCGCGGCAAGGATTCGCCGGTGCTCTCGGAGCTCGAACTCAAGCCGAATGAACGTTTGGTGCTTTGCAGTCAGCACGGCCTGTAACCCGAAGGTGGAACGATGTCTGATATTACTCTCACGACTGGCATTCGGCAGAACCTGCTGTCGTTGCAGCAAACCTCGAACGACCTGACGACCACCCAGGAAGCTCTGGCGACCGGCAAGAAGGTCAATTCTGCCGCCGACAATCCGAGCTCATATTTCACCTCGCAGAATTTGACCGATACCGCCAATTCGCTGAGCGCCCTGCTCGATCAGATCGGGCAAGGCTCACAGACCATCAACGCGGCAACCGACGGTCTCACCGGCATCACGAGTCTGCTGCAGCAGGCGCTGTCGACCGCGCAACAGGCGCAGTCGGCAAGCTGGACCGTGGCGGCCACGGCGACCGGCTCGACCAGCTTGGCCGCGACCCCCAACGTGACGCTCGCCGCTGGCACGCTGACCATCGACGTCGGCTCGTCGACCTATAGCGTCACCATCGCCGCCAGCGCCACGCTGAGTCAGATCGAAGCCGACATCAACGGCACCACCGGACTCGGTAGCAACGGCGTCGTCACCGCGACCGACGACGGCGCGGGTCATCTGCTCCTCAACGCCAATGAGCCGCCGATCGGCTTCACCGTCGGGGCCAGCGCCATCTCGGCGGCGCTCGGTATCACCACCAATTCCACGACCAACAATGTCGCCATCGGCTCGAGCTCCACCCGGGGCACGCTGCAGAGCAACTTCAACGGCCTGCTGACGCAGATCAACCAGCTCGCCGCCGACTCCGGCTATAACGGCATCAATCTGCTCGCCGGCGACAACCTGACCATCGACTTCAATCCGACCGGCACCAGCGCGCTGACCATCACCGGTGTGACCTTCAACTCGGCCGGCCTTGGTTTGTCGGCGGTTTCCGGCACGGCGGCCACGTCCTTCCAGTCGGACACCCAGCTCGCGACCACGGTCGCGTCACTCAACGCCGCGCTGGCCACGGTGCAAAGCCAGACCGAGACGTTCGGCACCAATGCCTCGACCATCACGACCCGGCAGACCTTCGAGACGGCGCTGATCAACACGCTGCAGACCGGCGCCACCAACCTGGTCGTCGCCGACCAGAACCAGGAGAGCGCGGATCTGCTCACCGAGCAGACCCAGCAACAGCTTGAAATATCGGCACTTTCTATCGCCAACGACGCGAATCAGTCGGTGCTCAAGCTGTTCAGCTAAGCCGATCCGGCACAGGTTTCCGCGTAAAGCGGCGGGACCAAAAGCCCCGCCGCTTTTTCTTTTGGCGAAATGACCGCCAATCGGGACACTGGCGCCGTCAAATTAGATTGTCGTTAACCATGTTACGCAACGATATCACCCCGCAGCGAGGATTCGCGGCGGGAATTCGTAGCGGGACTCCGTAACGAGGGTTCGTCCTTGGCCCTGAAAATCGAACTCAAGCCGGACGAGAGGATCCTCCTCGGCGACTGCGTCATCACCAATGCCGGCCCGCGCACGCGCCTGAAGATCGAAGGCCAGGTCCGCATCCTGCGCGAGAAGGACATCATGACGCTGAACCGGGCCGACAGCCTGGCGAAGCTCATCTATCTCGCGGTGCAGTTCATCTATACGGCCAAGAACCCGAAGGAGCACGAGGCACTCTATTTCCAGCTGGCCGGCAACTTCCTCAAAGCCGCCCCCGACGCCAAGCCGTTTATCGAGAATATCAACAACCTAATCTTAACAGGCGAGCCATATAAAGCGTTGAGGGAAGCGCGCAGGCTCATTGCCTACGAGAAGGAACATCTCAAGATGCATCACGCCGCCAGAGCCGCCTATGCGAAGACCACGGTGGAAACGGCGTCCCCGCGCGCGCTCGAGGCGAATTTGCTGTTGCAGGCCGCTGCCAAATTGCAGGCCGTTCACGATTCCTGGTCGGACAAGCCGCAGGGCCTCGAAGAAGCGCTGCTCTATAATCGCCGGCTATGGACGATCTTTGTCGACGCGGTGACGCGCGACGGCAACAAGTTGCCGAAGGCAACGCGCGAGAATATCCGCCGGCTTGGCGTTTACGTCATGGCCGAGACATTCTCGATGATGACGAAGCCGAAGCCGCAGCACCTCAAATCGATCATCAAGATCAATCGCGGCCTTGCCGCCGGCTTGCGCGAAAAGAGCTAAATACGCCGCACGTCGAAGCTACAGCACAGCCAATCCCAATTTGCATCTTGTCTTCGGGCCGCAGTTACGCCGCTGCACGGAGCCTGGCTGACGCATGATGAGTGCGGGCCGGGCTTGTATCGCGCCGACCTAACGGTCAGGCAGCGCGCGGCATGTCCAGGCGGAGCCGGCCGCGCAGATGCGGAATGCGGTTCACATCCATCCTGGCGGCAAGCGCGCGGATGTAGAACAGCTCTTCCTTGGTGGCGATGCCGAAGGCCGCGAATTGGCGCTGGCCGTCGCGGAAATCGGCGTCCGACAGCGCTTGTTCGAACAGATCGAGCCAGCCCGATCCTTCCACGTCGCCGTCGGCGCCTTCGTTGAAGAGCATCTTGTCGCGGTCTCTGATGCTGATCGGCAGCTGCGAAGGATAAAGGTCGTAGAGCGCCCGCAACGGCGCCTTGCCAACCGGGGCCGCATTGCCCGACCGCTTCACCAGAGCCGATTTATCAAGGCCTGCCGCATAGTTGACGATGGCCTGGTCCAGAAACGGCTCGCGGATTTCGAGCTGGAAATGCATCGCGCAGCGGTCGACCCGCTGCAAGTTGGCGCGATGCATCATGCCCAGACACTGCGCCTGCAGATTACGGCCCAGACCGTTCGGCTGCGAGAACGCAAGTTCGAGCGGCGAGTAGCCCACAAACAATTCGTCGGCGCCCTCCCCGCACAAGGCGACGCGGAAGCCGTCCTGATGAATGCGCTGCGACAGCAGATAAGTATGGATGCTCGACCGAACCACCGCCGGCTCGAAAGTCTCCACGGTCTCGACCACTGTGGCGATCAGCGGCAGCGTCTTTGCGTCATGCGTTTCGATCGCGACCTCGCGCAGATCGAGACCGGTTTCCTCGGCATAGTGCCGGGCGAAAAGATAATCGGGAGAGCCGCGGCCGACGGCGATATAGCCGGGCATATCAGGGCGGAAGCGCCGGGCGTAATGCATGACGAGGGTCGAGTCGATGCCGCCGCTGAACAGCGCTGCGGCCGGCAGATCGGGCGGCACGCGAACGCGCACGGCTTCGGCCAGGATGCGATCCAGATCCTGCGGCGAGGCGGCACTCGTCAATGCCGGCGACGGCAGATTGTAGTAGCGCCCGCAAAAATCGTGCGACAGCACATAGCCCGGCGGCAGCAACATGACGTCGCCGCCTTCGGTCGTCTGCAACAGCGGCTTGATTTCCGAGCAGAACAAGAAGCCCTTGCGCGGCTGATTCCTGGGCGCTTCGATCACATAGAGCGGCTTGACGCCGAACGGGTCGCGCGCGGCGAGGAATTCGCCAGTCACGACGTCGATCGCGACAAAGGCAAACATGCCGGAAAGCCGCTTGATCCCGGCCGGGCCGAAAACCCGCAGCACATTGGCCACCACTTCGGTGTCGCAACCGCTGCGAAATTTAATGCCGCGCGCCTCGAGCTCACGGCGCAGTTCGACGTGATTGTAGATTTCGCCGTTGAAGGCGACGAGGAAGCGGTCGTCGAAAGACGCCTTCGGCTGCCTGCCGTTCTGCGCATCGACGATGCGCAGGCGGCGCGTACACACGGCGGTGTTCGGGCCGATGGTGATCAGGGGATCGGTGACGTCGCCACGATGCAGCAGCCCCGCGATCAGACGCTCGACCGCCGTTTCAGCGCCATCCCAATCGATGGCCACCGCAATGCCGCACATATCGCCCCCCAAAAATCGCCCAGACCTGGCCCCAAATCGTTGAAAACCAACGTAGATCGCTATGGTTAACGGTTCGTTTGCCGCGGCGCTTCGTAAGCATTTTGTTTACCATGACTTTCTAGGGTCGGCGGCGTCATGACGGACGCGGTCGATCTGATCTCCGGCGACGAGCTGAAAGCCGCCGCGCTGCAATTCACCGGCGAAATGCGGGCCAAGGTCGCGCGGGAGCAGCACGGCCTGCACAGCATTTTCGATAGCTGGTTCACCCGCGTGCTCACCCAGCTCGTCAGTTTCGACCCGGCGCAGGCCTGGGAGGACAGCGTCCGCGAAAATGCCGCGCGCGAGCCCGCGCGTTTCCAGGGCCTGCTCTGGGATTTGCAACGGCTGCGGCTGTTTCTCGACCGCTACCGGCAGGGCCGCTTTGTCGCGTTCGCCCGGCGCGAGCAGTCAGGCACGCATTATCACCCGCGATTTGGCACCGAATTCGGCGCTGATGTGCTGCTCACCTGCCAGGGCGCGCCTTCGCTGATGCGCTGGCGCGGCGTGCCGCTGATGAAGAACGTCTTCGATTTCGCCATGTATCCGATGCTGATCGCGGAGCTCCGCCCGCTCACAATATTCGAAATCGGCTCGGGCCTCGGCGCGAGCGCGGCGTGGTTCGCCGATCATCTGGCGATGAACAGCGTCGACGGCCATGTCCATTCGGTCGACCGGGTCAAGGTCGAGACGGAATATCCGCATGTCAGCTTCTATCAGGGCGATTGCGCGTCGCCGCAGACTTTGTTTGCGGCCGAATTGCTGCAATCGGCGCCGCACCCCTGGCTCGTGGTCGAGGACGCGCACCATAATGTGGCGGCGGTGATCGCGCACATGCACCCGTATCTGAGGCCGGGCGACTATCTCGTGGTCGAGGACAGCGACGTCAAGCGCGAGGCGCTTCGCACATTCCTTGCCGACCATCCCGGCAGCTATCTTGTCGATACACGGCTCACCGACAATTTCGGCCGCAACGCGACCTGCGCCGCCGACTCGATCTTCGTGCGGACCGACAACGGCGCATAACGAACGCGCACCGTATCGTCGCGCAATTCGTCACCTTACTGAGCGTTAGCCTATCCGGAAACCGGCGCGAGGTAATTGACCAAGCTCAGCTGCGCGAGCCGCGCGGTGACCGACATCGAAGCCGACAGGCTGTTCTGCAGTGTCAGGATCTGCTCGCCGACCTGAGTCTGATTGACACCGTCGACGTTGTTCAGAATGTCACTCAGCGTGGTCTGGGTCTGCGTATTGAGCTTCGTGGCATTGGTCACCGTGGTCTGTGCATTGGCGATATCGGATTCGATATCGGCGATCGTCTGCGTGCCCGACGGCGGACTGAGATTGCCCTCAAGCTTTTGCGACAGCGCCTGATAAGTCGCTTGCGCATTGGAATTGGTCGGCAAATAGCTTGTCGCGGCGAGAACCGCGGTATTCTTGATCAGGTTGGTGATCGCCGTTTCGTTGGCGCGCATGCCGTAATCGATGGTCGTTGACGGAGCGACCACCGCGGACTGGGTCTGCCGCGCCGGCGTCGCGCTGTCTTCACCCGTATACCAGATCACGGTATTGGCCGCGGTGCCGTTGGTTAAAGATGTAGCTGTCGCATAATTGTTGCCCGCGCCCGGAACGACGATCTGTGGCGGGTCCGAGAAGAAATTATTGCCCGCTTCCATTGCCGAGGCGGCCGGCAGCGTAGTCTGCGCCAGATTGGTGATGGCGCTGGTGAGCGCATTCTGCAGATTGGTTGCGGTGGCCGACTGCGTTGCACCGATGCTGAACTGGCCGTTTCCCGGCGTGGCGGACGATGTCGCCTGCAGCGCGATGGTCTGGGTCGAACCATCAGGCAGCGTGAGCTGGAACGAGATCGTATCGCCGTCGTTCGGATTCGAGCCGAGCGCCATCGAAATGGTCGGCGGTGAGCCGGACGGCCCGGTGACCGTCGCGCCGTTCAAGCCGGACGTAACGCCGGTCAGCTGAAATCCGAACGGCGTGCCGTCCTGGTTCAGCGTCACCGTGCTCCCTGATGTCGACACGCTGAGCCGGCCCATGCCGGTGGCGCCGAGATCGGCCTGCTGGCGCTCGTTGATGATCTGCGTCAGCCCCGCCTGCGCGCCGGTGCCGTTGATAATGTCGCTGGTGCTGGCCACGGCAGGCTGGTTCAACGCGCTGCCTGAGAAGATGTAATTGGTGCCGACCTGGGTATTGAGCAACGAGAGCATCTCGTCGAGCTGACTGGCGGCGGCGACCTGGACCGTGGTCTGGCCATTGCTGTCGAGATTGAACGACGGCTGATCGGTGACCTCCTGCTGGACCGTCGTCGAGAGCGTGCCGAGCTCGGTCAGCGACGATTGCGCAATATCCAGCGTCGTGTTCACGGTCGAGGCCGTGTTGCTATAGCCGTTGATCGCCGCGAGCTGCCCATTCAACGACAGCACCATGCCGGCCTGCGATTGCAGTCCGGAATAGGTTTGCGCCGCCTGGCCGGTGCCGAGCTCCTGAGCGAGCGAATTGAGCTCGGTCATCATGTTGGTCTGCGCTACGACTGTGGCTGCAGTCACTGAGCCTGGTCCGGTAATACTCATGTTGAACCTACTATCCGCCGCCTATTTGCAGCAACGTTTGCATCATACTTTGGATGGTGGACATCACCCGCGCATTGGCGGAGTAGGCGTTCTGCAGGGCGATGAGATTCGACATTTCGGTGTCGATATTGACGCCGGATTGGCTGTTGAATCGCTGCTGCAGCGCGGTCAGAACCGTGTCCTGGCCCTGCTGCAGATTGGTTGCGGCATTCGCCGCCTGCGATTGGACGCTGACGACCTGGCTGAGATACTGGGACAGCGTGCCGCTATACGGTGCCTGCGCCGTGCCGATCCCCGTGCTCGCGGCATAAGTAAGCGACGCCGTCGTCATCTGGTTCAGCAGGAAACTCGGCCGGGTCGCGTCGCCGGCGGTGGTATTCGCAGCGTAAGCGACCAGGTTGCCGGGCGAATTGAGGAGCGCCGTATTCACGCTGATACGGCCGGCGAGCCCCGTCGTTTGCGTGCCGCCGGTCGACGTCAAAGCGCCGGTAATCGGCTGGGTGCCGTCGACGAACAATTGCACGGACGGGCTGCCGCTGGTCAGCGACGTGACTGTCGACGTCGCCGACATTGAATTGACGACATTGCCGCTGCCATTGGCATTGACAACCTGCAATAACGTGCCAGACGGATTGGAGAATTGCAGGTTCGAACCGAACGCCAGATTGAGCTGTGAGACGACCGAGCTTATGCCGGCGGAGAAATCGATACCGATTGTCGTGTTGTTGGGATTTGACGCCGATGCCTGCTGCGGCAGCGAAGTCCCCGGCGGCGTATCGACCACCGTGATCGTGTGCTGCACATTGCCGCTGTCGGTATAGGTGAACTGGGCCGTATTGCCCGGCGACAGGCTGCCGACGTCGACGTTAAAGCCGTTCAGGCCGCCGGAGGTCGCCGCCGTTCCATTGACGGTCTGGTTCGACAAGGCCTGCGACATCTGGTTGGCGAAATCGTCGAGCTGCGCCTGCGCTTGCGGCAGAATAGTGTCGCGCATCTGCAGATAGGCGCCGATCTGGCCCGATTGAAAGGCGCCGTCTGAAATCAAATCGGTGGTGGCGCCGCCGGGCGCTGTGAGCGTGATGGTGCCGGCGCCGTCCTGACTCGGATCGGCGCTCCACAGCGACGTTGCCGACAGCGTGCCCGCATTGCCGAACGTCAGCTGCGAGACTTGGCCCGCGTTCACCAGCTGCAGACCGGTCCCGGTATAGACCGCGATCTGATTATTGGAACCCGGCATCACGTTGACATTCATCAGCTGACTGAGCTGCGTGATGTCCTGGTCGCGCTGATCCTCGAGCGCCGCCGCCGTGCTGTCGGGATTGGAACCAGTGCCTTCGAGCTTGGTGTTGATCTGCGCGATATTCTGCAGCAAACCGTTGGCGCTCTGCACGTCGGTGGCGATCCCGGCTTCCGTCTGCGTGCGCAGCTCCTGGACGCTGGTCGTCATGGAATTGAGATTTTGCGCCAGCGACTGCGCCGCGCTCAAGACTTCGGACTGACTGGAATACGAGCTCGGGCCCGTCGACAGCGACTGCAGCGCGGTCGTGAAATTATTGAACATCGCGTCGAACGATGTCGTCGATCCGGGCGTGCCGTAAACATCCTGAAGCTGCTGATAGAATTGCGCCACCGTGTCGGCGTAAGAGCCGCCCGACGTTTCGGTCCACAACTGGTTCTGCAGCAGGGTATTGAGATTGCGGTTGATGCCGTCGCTCTCAACACTGCTCCCCGACTTGCCGGCGGTACCGAGTTCGGACTGATTGACGCTCTCGTCGACATAGCCGGCCGTATTGGCATTGGAGACATTGCCAGCAATGACCGAAATGGCCTGCTGGGTGACCGCGATGCCGGACAATGCGGCGGACAGCGCCTGATTAATGCCCATCGATTAGCGCCATAAGTTGCGGCCGATCATGCGGCTTGCCGCTGAGGCGACAGCCGCATCGCTATTGGATGACCGTGAGCAGGCTCTGAATCATCTGGTTGGCGGTCGTCATGACGCGAGCATTCGCCGAATAAGCCTGCTGCGCCACGATGAGCTGGCTGAACTGGGTGGCGATGTCGACGTTCGAGGCTTCCAGTGAACTGCCCTCGATGCTGCCGGTCGCCGAGTAGTTCGGCGGGCCGGATTCCGGCGTCGCGGCATAGGCGCCGCCATTGAGCGCCTGCAGGGAGTCGGTGCCGTTGAACGACGCCAAGGTGACCTCGGCAAGCGGAATGGTCTGACCGTTGGTGAAATTGCCGACCACGCGGTTCTGGCTGTCGACCGAGACCGATTGCAGCGAGCCCGCCGCATATCCGTTCTGCTGCAGATTATTGACCTGCACCGTGCCGCTGGTGCTGGCGAACTGCGTCAAACCGTCGGTGCCGATCTGCAGCTGAACGTTGCCGAGATCGTCGCTGTTCACGGTCAGGCCGGGTATCGTCAAGCTCGTGATCTGCGGCGACATTTCGCCGTTGGCGTTGAACGTGAACGTGGTCCCGACATTGGTCCAGGACGGAGTGCTGCCGGTCGCCGAGGAATCGTTTTGATAGAACAATTGCCACGTGCTGCCGCTCGACGAGCTCGTCACTTGCGCCCAGCGGAACTGCACATTGACCGGATTGCCGACTGAATCATAGGCAGTGATGGAGCCGCCGTCGACCGATTCAGAGTCGAACGTGGAGTTGTCGGCGCCGGCCACGGTGCCGCTCGCCGGCAGCGCGGTGAGATTCTCAATACCGAATTTGGTGGCTGCGGCGGTACCGACGAGCTGGATGCTGTCGTTGGGGTTGGTCGCCGTCAACGAAACATCGCCGTTGGCCGTATCCACCGTCGCGCTGAAGAGTCCGCTGGTGGTGCCTAGGCCCACCAGCTGGGTTTGCAATTGGGCCAGCGTGGCGACCTGACCGGCGCCGGTGCCGAAGGTGAGCGTTTCCGTCGTGCCGACGGTGCTGCCGGAGGGTATGACGTCGACGGCGAAAGTCTGCCCCTGCGCCACCGCGCTCTGGCTGAGCAGATTGGTCGGTGAAAACGAATTATTTCCGGCGCCGAAGCCGAGATCGGAGGCGTCGTTGCTGGTTCCGGACACCGTGACGCTGGCGAGATCGTTATTGCCGGTGAGAACGAGGTTGCCGCCCGAGAGCGACGCTGTGACGGCCGCCGTGCCGCCGTTGATCGCGGTCATCAGAGTGTTGATCGTGTCACCGGCGCCCACAGTGTAATGCGTCGTATTGGTGCCGTCGCTGACCGAAATAATATCGTTCACACTGAGGCCGAGACTAGCCAGCGTCGTAGCGCCTGTAAGGCCGCTCGCTGTGCCGGTGCCCATGGCTGCAGCGTCCGGTTTGAGGGTTGCCCCGCTGCCGGTGATCTGCGCGGCGACGGGCGCGCCGGCCAACGGATTGGCCTCAAAGTTATTCGGGTTGATAAGGCCCGACTTGGGCGTCGCCGGCAGGTTGGCCTGATAGTTGACGGATGTCGTCGCCACCGCCGGAATGAAATTGTTGTTGAATTGCAAGACCTCAGGCACGCTGCCCAAGGGATTGCCGGTGGTCGGATCAACCGGAATGCCCATCAAGTAATAGCCAGCACTGTTCACCAGATTGCCATTGGCGTTCATGGTGAAGTCGCCGGCACGCGTATAGTCGTCGATGCCGGAGAAGGTCGGCTGATTATCGACAAAGCCCGTCGGCTTGGAGACGACGAAAAAGCCATCGCCATTGATGGCCATGTCGGTCGCGACCGAGGTGCTGGTGATTGAGCCCTGCACCGTATTGGTGGCGACGGAGCTTGCGGTGACGCCGTCGGGCGTCTGCAAGTTGATCGCGGCTTGATTGACCAGATCCTGAAAGGCGGTGTTGGTTTCTTTGTATCCGGTGGTCTGGGAGTTGGCGATGTTGCCGGAAATGTTCTGCAGCGCGAACGACTGTGCCTGAAGACCAGCCACTGCGGTGGTCAAAGCATCGAAGATACCCATGACTTTTCTCCAACTCGATCTCAACGCGACGGCGGCTCAATGAGCGCAACGACATCAGGCAGCCGCATAGCCGGACAACGTGCAGCAAGCCGCGTGCCATTCAATTAGATTAATCGTTTCAAATACTTATGGAGACGGGCGAGGCCTAGCCAAGGCCAGATATGCCGGGCTCGCGGCAAAATTTGCCGAGGCATGCACGGCTTTGCGCCTTCCAAACGGAGGCGTGATGATCTAAACGCAGCACGCGCCGCGATCGGGCGTCACATCGGAAAGAATGTACATGCGTTTTGAAGGCACCAGCGCCTATGTCGCCACCGACGATCTTAAAGTCGCGGTCAATGCCGCGATCGCGCTTGAGCGGCCGCTGCTCGTCAAAGGCGAGCCCGGCACCGGCAAGACCGTGCTGGCGATCGAGATCGCCAAGGCTCTGTCGGCGCCGCTGATCGAATGGCACATCAAGTCGACCACCAAGGCGCAGCAAGGGCTTTACGAATACGACGCCGTGACGCGGCTGCGCGACAGCCAGTTGGGCGATGCGCGCGTCAAGGATATCCGCAACTACATCAAGCGCGGCAAATTGTGGGACGCCTTCGCTGCCGACGAGCGCCCCGTTCTCCTCATCGATGAAATCGATAAGGCCGATATCGAATTCCCCAATGATCTGCTGCAAGAGCTCGATCGCATGGAGTTCTTCGTCTACGAGACCGGCGAGACGGTGCACGCCCGCCGCCGCCCGGTCGTCGTCATCACCTCGAATAATGAGAAGGAATTGCCGGACGCCTTTCTGCGCCGCTGCTTCTTCCACTATATCCGCTTTCCCGATCCCGACACGATGCGCGCCATCGTCGAGGTGCATTTCCCCGGCATCAAACAACGTCTGGTCGCCGAGGCGCTCAAGCTGTTCTATGAGATCCGCGACGTGCCCGGCATGAAGAAGAAGCCATCGACGTCGGAACTGCTGGACTGGCTGAAGCTGCTGATGGTCGAGGATATCTCGGCCGAGACGCTGCGCGAACGCGACCCCAAGCGGCTCATTCCGCCGCTGCACGGCGCATTGATCAAGAACGAACAGGACGTGCATCTGTTCGAGCGGCTCGCCTTCATGGCGCGGCGCGAAGGACGCTAAAAAGCGACGCGCCGCCGCTGCGCGCTCACCACAGCGGGTGCATGGAAAACGAATAAGTGGCGCCGAGGCCATAGGTCCATTGATTGGCCGAGCCGCGCTGCGTTACCAGCGGTGAATCGGCGACCGAGTCGGCGAGCCGCTGATATTCGACAAAGCCGTGGGTTTCCCACTGATCGTTGATGAAATATTGCAGCTGCGTTCCGGCGCCGTAGGAATAGAGGCCGCCGCTGGCGTGATAGACCGGCAATTGCGCCAGCCCGGCGCCGACCGAGTTGATCGATTGCGCAAGCGTGATGCCGTAATACGGATTGATCGCGGGCGCCGATGCAAAGGTTACGCGTGGTCCGGCCGACCAGCGAAACTGCCCGAACGGAACGATCGCATCCAGAAACGTGTCGTTGGTGACGCCGCCCTCACCGCCAAATCCTTGGCGCACTTCGGTGCGCAGCCGCAGCCATTCGACCGGCCAATATTCGGCAAAAGCACCCGCCTGTACGGTCAGGGCGACATTGCCCAGCCCGACGGTCGCCGCGTAGTCGGCGGCCTTACGCTCGCCGACATAGTTGATGGCGGGTCCGAACTTGAACTGGCCGAGATCGATGACGGTGAAGCCGAAACTGTCGCGCGGCCCGAAATAAGGCGGCGGCTCGCCGGCATGGCGCACGCTGAACAGCGGCAACCCGGCGAGGGCAATTTTGTTATCCGGAGCGCCGGGCCAAGCCGGAACGGCACGGAACTCCGCGCCAATGGTCACAATCCAGTCCGGGACCGGCGGTGCATAGGCTACGGGATTTGGTACCGATGCCGGCTGAGGCAGATCGGCGGCCGCAGCGCGATCGGGGGCGGTGGAAACTAGAACTGTAACGCCAAACGCAGCAACCCACGCTCGCCAGTCAGGCGTCATTCCCACCGCTCCAGCCGCCCGGATTCCCTCAAGTCGGACGCAATCATACAGGATGAGGGATGGGGGTGCGAACGGTTCGGCACACGGCGGCGATTTTCGCCGGTACCTGTTGCCGATTTGCCAGAGCCGCGGAGTTTATGCCTTTTGACTAGGCTTTTGCCGTTTCCGACGGCGCTCACGCCGTTGTCCTGCATCGGCCGCAGGCGGAACGACGGAGTCGGCAGCCGCATCTTGCTGCGCTCCAGCAGCCTCTGCAGCTCCAGCAGCCTCTGCAGCTGCAGCGTCATGCCGTTGCGCGCCCTGCTCCTCGTCGAGTTCTTGCTGACGCGCGCGTTGGCGCGCCGCATCACCCGCCAATTCGCGGGCCTTCGCACGGCGCTCTGCGATCGCGGCACGCAGGCGCTTGATCCAACTGCGCGTTTGTCCGGCCGCGCGCCCCATCATCCCGCCGGCCCAGACCAATTCGAACGGCGTGAATTGCCGCCAGGTCTGGTCGCCTTCGATCATCGCGCGAGCGACGAGATTGCCGGCCATGGCCGTGGTGTTCAGCCCGTGGCCGCCAAAGCCGGAGGCGAGCCAGACGCCGGGGCCGAGTTCGCCGATCTGCGGCATGCGATGAATGGTGAGGCCGAGCGTGCCGCGCCACGCGTAATCGACCGCGACGTCACCGAGTTGCGGATAGGTTTTCTTAATATCGCCGGTCAGCGCCTTGATGTAGCGCTTGGGATCGCGCGTCCATGCCGTCGAGCGGCCGGACAACATCAAGCGGTCGCCGCCGACAATGCGATAGTGATTGTCGGCATGATCGCTGTCGCTGATGCCGCCGCGAAAACCGACGGCCTGGGTCAGCGCCTCGCCGAGCGGCGCGGTGGTGATCACATAAGTCGTCATCGGCACAAGTGTCGACGCCACCCGCGGCAGCAAGGCGCCGAGTTGCACATTGCCGCACAGCACGACGTGATTGGCGCGCAGCCGTGCGTCGGGCGTGACGATGCGCTTGCGCACGCCGCTCGGATCGATCGACAGCGCCCGCGTGTTCTCAAAGATGCGCGCGCCGTCGCGCTCGGCGGCGGCGGCAAGTTTGAGCGCGTAATTCAGCGGATGGATCGTCAAGGCGCGCAGATGATTGATGGCATAGAAATAGCGCTCGCTCCGCAGCACGCCACGCACGCGGTCAGTCTGCCAGCCTTCGATCTCGCAACCTAATTCGCCGAGCAATTGAACTTCGGCGACGAAGGCGTCACTATCGTCTTCCTTGGAAACGTGCAGCCAACCGTTTTCCGGATCGATGCCGGAGACGCCATTGGCGACAACGGTATCGCGCACATAATCGAGACCGGCTTGGGCCAGCGCCCAAATATCCTTGGTGCGGTCGAAACCGACCCGCGCCACGAGCTTGTCAGCATCGGCACCGAAACCCGGCAACACGAAACCGGTATTGCGGCCCGACGCGCTCCCCGCCAGACGGCCGGCCTCCAACAGCACGACCGACCAGCCGCTCCTCGCCACTTCGCGCGCGACCGTAAGCCCCGCGAGCCCGCCGCCGATGACGCAGACATCGACATCGAGATCGAATGACAATTGCGGGCGCAACGGCGCGTCGATCTTGGTCGCGGCATACCAACTGTTGCCGTAAGCCGCGATCAGGTTGTCGTCACTCATCAAGACGGTATCCGACTGTTGCTGCCGAAGGGCCGGCGTCGCGGCCGCTATCTACGAACTTTCGGGCGGGCGTACCAGAGCATGATCCAGAAAAGTGGAGGCCGGTTTTCCGAAAAGATCATGCTCAATCAAAACCCTAGAGCGATCAACGATTCAATCTAAAACAATTGCGCTCTAGACACCCCGGGTGCGGAAAGCGACATTAACGAAATGCGCCGATTGATGCTGTTACGTCATGCCAAGACCGAGCGGGCCGAAGCCGGCCAGCGCGATCGCGACCGCAAGCTCATGAAACGCGGCCGCAACGACGCGCCCGTCATCGGCGCCTATATGGCGCATCATAGCTTTGTTCCCGACCTGACGCGGGTCTCACCGGCCGCCCGCGCGCAGGAGACTTGGGCGCTGGTTGCGCCCTGCTTCGCCGAGGCGCCGCGGACGGTGACCGACGACCGCATCTACAACGCTAATATCAGTCAGCTGGTCGAAGTCATTACCGAGACCAAGTCAGCCAAAGCGCTGCTCCTTGTCGGTCACAATCCGAGCTTTCACGAACTCGCCGTGCAATTGATTGCCTCGGGCGACGTGAATTTGCGCGAACAGCTCAATGAAGGCCTGCCGACTTCTGGCTTTGTTGTCATCGATCTGCCGATCGACAGCTGGTCGCAGTTGCATCCGCGCGCCGGGCGTCTCGAGCGCTTCGTGACGCCACGCCTTCTTGCCGAAGCAACGGAGTGAGGTGACGCGCGGCGCGTCACCGATCATTCATAGAATTCCGGCGCCTTCTTCTGCGTGTCGCTTTGCGCTTTGTCGTGGTTGATCCAAAGCTGCGCCTGCTCTTTCGCCATGATGTCGGCGACCCGATTCATCGAAGCGACGCTCTGTTCCTGGTTGAAATTGAAACTCGGCACGCGGCGATTGTCGAAATTAGCTTTGAAGTGAGCGACGTCGCCCGACAGGATCACCGCACCGGTCTTCGGCAGTTTAACAAGTAAGGATTGATGTCCCGGCGTATGACCCGGCGTCGAGAGGATGGTGACCGAGCCGTCGCCAAACACGTCATGGTCGCCTTCGAGCTTGGTCACCGGATGACTTGGATTAAAGCGCGGGCCGCCGTTTGCTCCCGGCCAATCGTATTCGGCCTTCTGCACATAGAGCATGGTCTGTGGGAACAATTCGACATTGCCGATGTGATCGGGATGGGTATGCGAGATCGCCATGCCTTTGACGTCGGATGGCTTTATTCCGAGCTGATCGAGTTGTCCGGCGAGCGTCTTACTACGCTTCCAATCCGGTCCGCCGTTTTGACCTTTCAGGCCATCCGGCATCGCGGCGACCTCATCGGTGATGCCGGTATCCCAGAGAAACCAGCCGCCTTGCGAGTGGTGGATGAGGTAGCAGTTGTCGGAGATATCCATCGGCACCCCGACATTCACGCCGGGCGACCAGCGCGATTGGTCAGCGGCATGCCCCTCGCCGCAGCTCAGGATGTAAAGCTTGTCGACGCCGGCGGCCATTGCCGACGATGGCGCGGCGCCGAGCGCACATAGCAACGCGGCGCAGGCGGTAAACACGAAAAACGCAAGTCTCATGAAATCCTCCCGGACATATCAAAGGGCGGACAGCAAGAGCACTCGGTGCTATTCGCCCGGCGTTACCCCGCAAGCGCCGCGAGAATGCGGGCCCAGCTGCGGATGCCTTTGTGAAAACACCGCAGATCGAACTTTTCATTCGGCGAATGCACGCGATCGTCGTCGAGCGCAAAGCCGACCATCAGCGTGTCCATGCCGAGCACGGTCTTGAAATCGCCGACAATGGGAATTGATCCCCCGGCGCCGACGGTGACCGCTTTCTTGCCCCACTCTTGCGCCAGCGCGTTGCGCGCCTTGTTCAGCGCCGGATTGTCAAAGGCGACTTCGAAGGCTGGATTGCAGCCGAAATTGCCGAATTCGACGCTGCAATCGGCGGGCAGCCTGGCGCGGACGAAATCGCGGAACGCCGCACGGATCTTCTCCGGGTGCTGCGCGCCGACGAGGCGGAACGAGACCTTGGCGCTCGCCTTGCCGGGGATGACGGTCTTGGCGCCCTCCCCGGTATAGCCGCCGATGATGCCGTTCACCTCCGCCGTCGGCCGCGTCGAGATCTGCTCGATCAGCATGCGGCCCTTCTCGCCGGCTGGAATCTTCAAACCGACAGGATTGAGAAATTTTTCCGGCGTCAGCCCGAGGCCCGAGAGATCGGCCTTGATGTCGTCCGGCAATTCACGGACGCCGTCATAGAAGCCGGGGATGGCGACCGAGCCGTCCGGATTGTGCAGCGCCGCAAGAATGTCGGCCAGCACGTGGATGGGGTTGCGCGCCGCACCGCCGAACAGGCCGGAATGCAGATCGCGGTCGGCGCAGGTGAGCCTTATCTCTTCATAGACGAGACCGCGCAGCGAGGTCGTGATCGACGGCGTCTGGGCGTCCCACATGCCGGTGTCGCAGACCAGCGCCAGGTCGCGCTTGAGCTCTGCGGCATTATCGCGCACGAAGCCGAACAGATGCTTGGAGCCGCATTCCTCCTCGCCCTCGATCATCATCGTAATGTCGAGCGGGATCTTGCCGGACACCGCCTTGAAGGCGCGGCAGGCTTCGATGAAGGTCATCGCTTGGCCCTTATCGTCGCAGGCGCCGCGGGCGACGATAATCTTGCGGCCACCGTCGAGCGTCTGGATGCTGGGCTCGAACGGCGGCGACTTCCACAGATCGAGCGGGTCGACCGGCTGCACGTCGTAATGCCCATAGAATAAGACGCGCGGCGTCCTGTCGCTTCCCTTGCCATTTCCGCCGCCGTTGCCGCTCTTTTCGGTGCTTTTGGCGATAACGACCGGGTGGCCCTCGGTCGGGCGGACACTGGCGTCGAAGCCGAGCGTGGTCAGGTCGGCGGCGACAAACTCCGCTGCTTTGCGGCATTGCGGCGCATAGGCCGGGTCGGTCGACACCGACTGGATGCGCAGCAGCGCGAACAACCGGTCGAGGCTGGCATCGAGATCGCGGTCGACGCGATCGAGGACTGCCGGAAGAACATCTGATGCTGTCATGTTACCGTGACCGTTACACGCGGCTGAGCCAAAGCGAACTGCTCGCGTACACTTATATTGCGCCGCTTGTGCTGGCCATCGGTGTTGCGCGCCGCATGACGCGACGCCCTGCATGGCGTGTTGCGTTGCAACTTTGTCACGCTCCGAATGTTCCAGCGAAAGACCAGCGCCACGGCTATGCCGTTTCGTTGACACAGTCTTGTCACCTCCCGTCTTAATCTACAATATGGCTGGAACCTGCCGACAGCGCGGGACGAGGGGATAATGGACGAACTGATCGCGCGTCTCGTCGCTGATGTTGGTGTTGATCGCTCCGCCGCGGAAAAAGCTGTCGGCATCATTTTCGACTTTTTGGTCAAGGAAGGCCCCGCCGACAAAGTGCAGCCGCTCATGGCCAAGCTGCCCGGAGCCGAGGCCTTGCGGGCGAAGACCGGCAGCGAAAGCAGCGGACTAATGAGCGGAGTGATGGGCGCCGGCATGCGCATGATGTCGGCCGGGCTGACCATGGGTGAAGTGCAGGATGTAGCCCGCGCCGTGCTGGCCTATGCGCGCGAAAAGGCAGGCGACAAGGCGATTAGCGAGGTCGGCGCGGCAATTCCCGGTCTCGCCCAGTTTGTTTGACGCGCATGATCCCGAAAATCGGATACCTACTTTCCGAAAAAGATCATGCGCCGGCGGAATTCCCAGGCGTCGATCCGGTTGAATCGGATCGAGGCCCGAATGCGATGACGACGTTAGGCTTGAGGCTGCGGGGGCGACTAGTGGGGTATCCTATTACCGAGATCCAGGTGATCGGCACCGAGGTTGCCTCGATCCTGAAATCGGATGGGATTCGAACCACGATCAGTTTGTTGAGCGTCGCCAAGACGCCCAAGCAGCGGCTGAAGATCGCGACGCGAACCGGCGCGCCGGAAAAATGCGTGCTCGATTGGGTGACCGCAGCCGACCGCATGCGCGTCAAAGGCGTCGGCTGGGAATATTCCGAACTGCTGCGCGCCGCCGGCGTCCGTACCGTCAACGAGTTGCGGTTCCGCAATCCGCAAAAGCTCGCGACCGCCATGGCGGAGATCAACGGCAAGCGCAATCTGGTCCGCGTTCTGCCCTCGGTGAGCACCGTCACCCGCTGGATCGAAAGCGCCAAGAAGCTGCCGCCCGTCATCAGCTATTGAGATTTTCAGTTTTGCAGCCCAGCAATTCAGCCGCTTGACTCCCTGCCACCGACCGCGCAAAGCGACGGCCAAAACGACGGCCCGTTGAACGGCCATTGTCGTCAGCTCAGGTTGGGACCGGCCCGAATTAGGGATCAAGATCAGCAATGGCCAATACCGCGGCCACAAGCGCGCCCCATCGGGCCGGAGCAAACGCCACAGCCGGCGGCGGCGTCCTGACGCGGCTTTTGGCCAAAACGCGTCCCTCTACGCACACATTCGGGCGTCCCTTGATCATGGGCGTTCTCAATGTCACGCCGGACTCCTTCTCCGACGGCGGCCAATTCGTCGAGCCTGCCACCGCCATCGAACACGCCCGCCGCTTGGCCGCTGAAGGCGCCGACATCATCGACATCGGCGGCGAGTCGACGCGGCCCTATGGCGGCATGCGGCCGGTGACGGCGGCGGAAGAGCGTGCGCGGCTCGAGAGCATCCTTCCGGCCGCGGCCACGATCGGCGTGCCGGTCTCGATCGATACGATGAAAGCCTCCGTCGCTGCCTGGGCGCTCGAAGCCGGCGCCAGCATTGTCAACGATGTCTGGGGCCTGCAGCACGATCCGGACATGGCCCGCGTCGTCGCCGAACACGGCGCACCCATTATCATCATGCACAATCGCGAGAGCGCGGATCCGGCGATCGATATTATCAACGACGTGTCGGAATTCTTCTCGCGTTCGCTTGAAATTGCCTGGAGCGCCGGCATCACGCATGACCGCATCGTGCTCGACCCCGGCATCGGTTTCGGCAAGACGCCGGAACAGTCGCTGGCCTGCATCGCGCGGCTCCACGAATGGCGCGGCTTCGACGCGCCGCTTCTCGTCGGTGCCTCGCGCAAGCGCTTCATCGCGTCGATCGTGCCGTCAGAACCGATGGACCGGCTCGGCGGCTCGCTGGCCGCGCATCTCCTTGCGGCTGAAAACGGCGCCGCCATCATCCGTGTGCATGACGTGGCGCCGACACTGCAAGCGTTCGCGGTTGCCGCCGCCATCAGGCATGCCCGATGAGACCTGCCAGATGAGATCTGCCCGATGAGCGACGCGATCTTTGTCAACGGGCTCTCTTTGCACGCCTATCACGGCGTGATGCCGCATGAGGGTAAGGTCGGACAGACGTTCAAGCTCGACCTCGTCCTCGATATCGATCTCGCCGACGCTTCGCGCACCGACAAGCTCAAGGTCACGGTGTCTTACGATCTCGTCGTGAAAACGGTGAGCGAGGCATTTTGCGGCCGGCGCTATCGACTGGTCGAGGCTGCAGCCGGCGCCGTCGCCGACGCGGTGCTGGCGCGTTGCCCGAAAGTGCGCGCCGTTCGCGTCACCGTGCACAAGCCGCATGCGCCGGTGGCCGCGACCTTCGACGATGTCGGCGTCATCGTCGCGCGTGCGCGGCCCCGCAAACATGGCTGAGAGGCGCGACGCATTGATCGCGCTCGGCGGCAATGTCGGCAACGTGCCGGACACGTTCGACAAGGCCGTCGCCAAGCTCTGCGACGGCCATTCGGTCTGGCTCAAGAAACGCTCGTCGAACTATCGGACGCCGCCATGGGGCGTCCAAGATCAGCCGCCCTTCTTGAATGCGGCCATCGAGGTCGCGACCGTGCTATCGCCTGAGGACCTGCTCGGGCGCATCAAAAATGTCGAGAAGGAATTCGGCCGCGACCGCACGCGGGAACGGCGCTTCGGACCGCGGACCATCGATCTCGACCTGCTCGCTTACGACGATGTCGTGCGCGACACCGGCGATCTTACTTTGCCGCATCCGCGCCTGTTCGAACGCGCTTTTGTTCTGGTGCCGCTCGCCGAGATTGCGCCGGACCGCATGATCGGCGGCATTCGCGTCAGCGATGCGCTGACGCGAATGGATACCGGCGGCATCGAGAAGCTTGTTGGATGACCCGTTTGAGCACGATCTATTCGGAAAACCGGTTCCAACTTTTCCGGATCATGCTCTCGCCCTCCCCGCCGCCCGCGACACGGCTCCGGCACGCCAATTGCACGCCTTAACCCGACAGGCCGCCCGCGTATTGGCCCGCCGCACCCGGCATGGCAGTTTAGAACCATGACGACTGCCGAAACCCTCTCGCTGGCCGGCGATTTCGCGCCCGCAACGCACGCGGACTGGCGCAAGCTGGTCGATGCCGTGCTCAAGGGCGCGCCATTCGAGAAGCTCGAAAGCAAGACCTATGACGGCCTGACCATCGAGCCGCTCTATGAGCGCGACTCGTCGGCCCATAGTGTTAGCGGCCGGGCGCCGGGCCGGCCCTGGACCATCCTGCAGCGCGTCGATCATCCTGATCCCGCCGCTGCCAATGCGCAGGCGCTGACCGATCTGGAAAACGGCGCCACCGGCCTCATTCTGATTTTCGCCGAGTCGATCAGTGCCAACGGCTTCGGCCTCGAACCGTCAGTTGCGGCGCTTGCCCGCGTTCTCGACGGCATTGACCTTGCAGCGGGCATCGCGCTCGACCTAAATCTCAGCCCGTCCTCGCGGCACATCGTCGGCGATCTCGCCGACCTGGTGAAGCGCAAAGGCCTAGCGCCGGCCACAGTCGACATCCGTTTCAGCATCAATCCGATCGGCGGCTTTGCCGCCTGCGGCACGAGCCCACGGCGCTGGCCGGATATGGCGCCCTATTTCGCCAAGATGGTCGGTGGCCTCGCCGGCGACGGTTTTCGCGGGCCCTTTGCTGTCGCCGACGGCCGCGTCATCCATAATGCCGGCGGCTCGGATGTGCAGGAGCTCGCTTTTGCGCTGGCGAGCGCGGTCACTTATTTGCGGGCGCTCGAAACCGGCGGCATCACGCTCGATAGAGCGCGCGACGCCATCTATTTCCGGCTGTCGGCAGACGCCGATCAATTCCTGACCATGGCGAAGTTCCGCGCCGCGCGAAAACTCTGGGCGCGTGTCGAAACGGCCTGCGGCCTTGCCCCGAAGCCGGTCATGGTCACTGCAGAAACCGCGTGGCGGATGATGACGCGACGCGACGCTTACGTAAACATGCTGCGCAATGCGATCGCCGTGACCGCCGCCGGCCTCGGTGGCGCCGACGCTGTCACTGTGCTGCCGCATACCGCGCCACTCGGACTGCCGGATGCTTTCGCGCGGCGCGCCGCGCGCAATACGCAGCTCTTATTGCTGGAAGAATCTAATCTCGCGCGTGTCGGCGATCCGGCCGCGGGCTCGGGAGCGCTCGAAGCGGTGACAGAGCAGCTTTGCAATGCCGCCTGGTCGCAATTTCAGGAGATCGAAAAAGCCGGCGGCGCCTGGGCGGCGCTGGAAAGCGAGATGGTGCAGAAGAACGCCGCCAGCGTCTTGGCCGAACGGCGGAAGGCGATCGCGCGCGGCAAGGACGTGCTCACCGGCACCAATGCCTATCCGGACATTGCCGAGACCAAGCCTGCGGTTCTCGATATCGCGCCGCAGCCATCCAAGAAAAACGGCGCCGCGGCGGTTGCCGTGTCGGCCGAGCCATTGCCGCGCATCCGGCTCGCCGAACCGTTCGAGAGCTTGCGCGACCGCTCCGACGCGATCCTCGCCAAGACCGGCGCGCGGCCCAAAGTGTTTCTCGCCAATCTCGGCAAGCTCAGCGATTTCACCGCACGTGCGACCTTCGCTAAGGGCTTCTTCGAGGCCGGCGGCATCGCGGCACTGAGCAACGACAGCTTTGCCGGCCTCGACGACATGATCGCGGCATTCAAAGCATCGGGCGCAGCGATCGCCTGCCTCTGCTCGTCGGACGACGTCTATGCGCGGGACGCCGCAACCGCGGCAAAAGCGCTGGCGCCGCTGACCAAACATCTCTATCTCGCCGGCCGCCCCGCCGAACAGGACGCCTTGAAGGCGGCCGGCGTCGGAACCTTCATTTATGCCGGCAGCGACATGGTTGCCGTTCTGCAAGAGACACATACATATTTTTCAGATCCGCAAAATTAGGTCTTAACCGAGCCGCGTTACACTTAAGCCGTTCGACTGCAACGCTTAGGCCCCTGTGACAAACGTGGATGGCAAAGGGTCTGAGGGCTCAAATAGCGGCGGGGCGCTGGACGCCATGCGGCCCAAGGCACACATCACCGGGGTAGGAATCCTGGTGGGCATGGCTGCCACACCGATAGCTGCCGTCGTCGGGGGATTTGCGTTGTATTTTTCGTTGAGCCTCCCAAAGGCCCGAATGAACAGCGCATTTGATGTCTTTGCTTTGGCTATGTTTTATCTGATTTTCGGGAGCTTCTGCGCGTCTCCGACCACGCTCATCGGTTTGCCCACTATTGCCGCCTACCTTCCGCTTTCGCCGGCCCGTCCGGTCATTTTAACCACAGCTCGCTTCTTATTGGGCTGGCTCACGATGATGTTTTGGGCGCTCTTGCTGTTTGGAATTCGCTATTATCAGCGCCTACAATACGGCTATGCGGCGCCAGCATTTACATCCTTTTGCTTGGTCGGCGCCTTGTGCGGCGCGGTGACGGGGCTGGCGATGGGATGGATCACGCTGAGATACTCGAAAGCACCAAGATGAGCGCTATTCCGAATTTCGACGAAGTCAACTTCGTGGACACTCCCGGCCCGGGCCACGGACTGACCGCGCCCTGGCAGACGCCGGAAGACATCGCCGTCAAGGGCAGCTACAAGGCCGCCGATCTGAAGGGCGTCGAGGCGCTCGACGGCTATCCCGGCATCGCGCCGTTTCTGCGCGGCCCCTACCCGACCATGTATGTCACCCAGCCCTGGACCATCCGGCAATATGCCGGCTTCTCCACGGCCGAAGATTCCAATGCCTTCTACCGGCGCAATCTCGCCGCTGGCCAGAAAGGCCTCTCCATCGCTTTCGATCTGGCCACCCATCGCGGCTACGATTCCGACCATCCGCGCGTCTCCGGCGATGTCGGCATGGCGGGCGTCGCCATCGATTCCATCTATGACATGCGCACGCTGTTCGCCGGCATTCCGCTCGACCAGATGTCGGTGTCGATGACCATGAACGGCGCGGTGCTGCCGGTGCTCGCGCTCTATATCGTCGCCGCCGAGGAGCAAGGCGTGCCGCCGGAAAAGCTTGCCGGCACCATCCAGAACGACATCCTTAAAGAATTCATGGTGCGCAACACCTATATCTATCCGCCGAAACCGTCGCTGCGCATCATCTCCGACATCTTCTCCTACACCTCGGCGCATATGCCGAAATTCAATTCGATCTCGATCTCCGGCTATCACATGCAGGAAGCGGGAGCGACGGCCGATCTCGAGCTCGCTTACACGCTTGCCGACGGCGTCGAATACGTCCGCGCCGGCCTGGCTACCGGGCTTGCCGTCGACCGCTTCGCGCCGCGGCTGTCGTTCTTCTTCGGCATCGGGATGAATTATTTCATGGAAATCGCCAAGCTTCGCGCCGCGCGCGTCTTGTGGGCAAAGCTGATGAAGCAGTTCGAGCCAAAGGATGCCCGCTCGCTGTCGCTGCGCACGCATTGTCAGACTTCCGGCTGGTCGCTCACTGCGCAGGACGTGTTCAACAACGTCACGCGCACCGCCATCGAGGCCATGGCGGCGACGCAGGGTGCAACGCAGTCGCTGCACACCAATGCGCTCGACGAGGCGCTCGCTTTGCCGACCGACTTCTCCGCCCGGATCGCGCGCAACACGCAAATTGTCTTGCAGCGCGAGAGTGGCACCACGCGCATGATCGATCCGTGGGGCGGCTCGTTCTATGTCGAGAAGCTCACCCACGACCTTGCTGAAAAGTCATGGCAGCACATTCAAGAAGTCGAGCAGCTCGGCGGCATGACGCGCGCCATCGAAGCCGGCCTTCCCAAGCTGCGCATCGAAGAAGCTGCGGCCCGCACCCAGGCGCGCATCGATTCCGGCGCGCAAGCCGTGATCGGCGTTAACAAATACCGGCCGCGCGATGAGCAGCCGATCGACGTGCTCAAGGTCGACAATGCGGCGGTTCGGCAATTGCAGGTCGACAAGCTCGGCCGGCTCAAGCACGAGCGCGATCCGAAGGCGCTCGCCGAAGCCCTCGGCACGCTCACCCGCAATGCCGAAGGCGGCAACGGCAATCTTCTGGCACTCGCGATCGACGCCGCGCGCGCCAAGGCCACCGTCGGCGAGATTTCATTGGCGCTGGAAAAAGTGTACGGGCGCCATCAGGCGGAGATCAAGGCCATCTCCGGCGTCTATAAGCAGGAGGTCGGCATGACGGACGCCGTCGAACGGCTGCAGAAACTCGTCGCCGAATTCGAGGAGAATGAAGGCCGCCGGCCGCGCATCCTGGTGGCCAAGATCGGCCAGGACGGCCACGACCGCGGCCAGAAGGTGATCGCCTCGGCTTTCGCCGATCTCGGCTTCGACGTCGATATCGGCGCGCTGTTTGCGACGCCGGCCGAAGCGGCGCGGCAGGCGGTCGAGAACGACGTGCACATCCTCGGCGTGTCGTCGCTCGCGGCGGCGCATCTGACCTTGGTGCCGGAGCTCAAGGCCGAGCTCACCAAACAAGGCCGTGGCGATATCATGATCGTGGTCGGCGGTGTCGTGCCGCCGCAGGATTACGAGACGCTGAAAGCAGCCGGCGCCGAAGCCATCTTCCCGCCCGGCACCGTTATCGCCGAAGCGGCGGAAGATTTGCTGAAGTCGCTGAACCGCCGCCTCGGCCATGCCAAGGCGGCGGCTGAATAGTTTTTCAGCTAGCCCGCCACAGTCCCGAAATTCTTCGTCAGGTTCTCGGCACCGCGCAGCGACACCGCGAAGATCGTATAGGTCGGGTTCGAGGCGCCTTCGCTTGGAAAAATGCAGGGCCCGGCCATCCACAGATTTGGGATCTCGTGGGTCTGGCCGTAGCTGTTGGTCACGGAATTCTCCGCACCCGTCCCCATAATGGCGCCGCCGTGCAGATGGCTGGTCGGCACCACGGGTCCCTTCCCCGGCCAGACTTCCTTGGCGTCGGTGGCCTTGGCGACCTTCATGCCCTGATCGAAATTCGCATTCCACAGCGCCATCGCGTCGTCGTCGAAGCTGTGGATCAGGCGCGCCAGCGGCATGCCGAACTCGTCCTTGTCGCTGGCAAGCTCGATGCGATTTTCGAGCTGCGGCTGGTCTTCGCCGAAGATCGTGATGCGGGTGATGCCGCGCGCCGCCCGTTTCATGAAGGTTTGCAGATCGGCGCCAAACAGGTCCGGCCGGGCGCTGGCATAGTCATTCGTCTTCATCGCCGCGCCGGCGACGATATACGAACTGCCGAAGGCGCCCGGATAACTGGTCTTGGCGTAGCGGTCGTAGGACATGAATTGCGCGCCGACGGTGCCCATATGCGGCGTGATGTCCTCGTCGAACAGCGCCCAGGTGCCGGCGATGTGGTGTGTCATCATGAATTTGCCGACGAGCTGGTTCTTGTTGGCAAGCCCGTTGGGATGCTTGTCGGTCGCCGAGTTGAGCAGCAGCCGCGGGTTCTGCGCCGACCAGGCCGCGAGCACAACGACGCTTGCCTCCTGCACCTGCTTTTGCTTCTGCGCGTCGTAATATTCGACGCCGGTGACGCGCGTGCCGTCCGCATTGGTGAGAACGCGGGTGACGGTCGAGAACGGCCGCACCTCGGCGCCGGCTTTGCGCGCCTCGCCGAGATAAGTCACCACCGGATTGGCGAGCGCGCCGATCGGACAACCAACATGGCACCAGCCGTCATAGATGCAGGCCGGCCGGCCCTTGAACTCGCCCGAGTTCATGCCGACGGCGGCCGGCACCAGATGAATGCCGTTGGCCTCGGTGCCCTTCTTCCAGACTTCGCCATTGGGGAATGTCTTCATCGGCGGCATCGGATAAGGCGCGCCCGCCGGCCGCCAGCGCTCCTCCGCTTTGGCGTCGCCGGAGACGCCGAGCTCGGCCGCGACCTTGTCGTAGAACGGCGCGACATCCTCGTAAGCGATTGGCCAATCGTGGGCGCGATTGTGCTCGCTCTTGATCTTGAAATCGGTCGGCAGATAGCGCGGGAAGTTGGCGAAGTAGTGCAGCGTCGCGCCGCCCACGCCCCAGCCTGCCTGGCTGACATAGCCGAAGGGATTTTTGCCTTCGAGCAGAACCGGAGGTCCGGCCGGTTTGACGCGCCGGCCCCAGATGTCCGACGAGATCAGATCGGTGAGCTGCCAGTCAGGTCCGTTGTCAAGGAGCACGACCTTCTTGCCGGCCTTGGTGAGAACATTGGCGAACACCGAGCCGGAAGCGCCGGCGCCGACAATGACGACATCGACTTTTTCGTTGCTCACGTCACCACCTCGCCGTCGGAGCGATATGGGGCATGTACGGCACGCCGAGCGCGGCGTAGCCGTCCATCGTGGCATAGGTCACGTCGACGGCGTCGCTGCGCAGGATGCCGTAAACGAAGGGCGCCGGCGGGCCCTGCCAGCCGTCGAGCTTGTTCTGCCGCATCAGGTTGACGAAGTTCTTCTGCTCGTCAGCATCGAGCTGCGCGAATTTGCGTCCGCCATTCGCCTTGTCGCTCGTGCCGTCGATGGCGGTGAGCGCCGCGCGATAGAAATTCGCATAAGGCGGCCGCACATTGAGGATGCGCGCCTGCAACAGAGCCTGCTCCGGCGGACCGGAAATCTGCTGATCGACGAAATTGGTGATGCCGGCGGCCTTGGCGCCGGGTACCAGCGTCTCGCCCATCGCATCGAGCGTTGCCGCCTGATCGGCGGCCAGTGTCTTGAGCGGAACATTTTGCGCATGCGCCTGCCGCGGCGTCAGCATCACTTCGGCGCCGCTCACCGTGAACGCGAGCGCACCGAAGGCCGCGCCTTTCATGAAGGCGCGCCGTTGAATGTCGTCCATGAATTTTCCTCCCGCCGCCCGTTTGGTATTGTCGCTTACCGATTTGGGCGGGTACCGGATTCAACGCTTAAGCGAAAACGGAATCAAGGTGGGTGCGGACGCGATCGCGCTTTTGGCAGGTCGTCTTTAGCAGGTCGTCGTTGCGAAGCGTGCAGTGCTGAAGCGGTGACGCTCAGTCGGCTTTGGCTTCGGCACGCGGCAGCGCGGAAACAGGCGCGCCGCCCGGCGGCTTCGGTGTCGGCGGCAGCGGCAGTTGCGGCGGCGCCGGCGGGCGCTCGATCGGCGATAGCGGCGTGCGGCCGAGCGAGGTGAGGAAGGCGCGGAATTTCGGATTGACGGCGAGCGCATCGTGGCCGGCGGTGATCAGCATTTCGACCTGGTCCGGCGGCAAACGCAGCCGCGTCTCGACCTGATTCAGCGCTGCGCGCCGCTCCGGGCCCAGATCGTCGAAGGAGATGCGGCCGATGAAGAATTGCACGTCGCGGCAATTCCAGCCGGGCGGCGCGCCGAATTTGCGGCGATCAGCTTCCGACAAGTGGCAGCGCCAGGCGATCAATTGGTTCTTCCAATCGCTCATGGTGGCGTCGAAGGCCGAATAGCTGCCGACGGCGCCGGATTCGGTGGCGGTGTCCGACGTCGCCATGATCAGGTCGATACCCGAAGGCCCCGCCACGGTCTGCGCCCATTTTCCCGACGGATCGCGGCCGGAATCGACCACGAGGAACAGGAAGCGCCGCAGTTTCACCGCCTCCTGCGGCGCCAGCGGACCGTCGGGCGTCGCCGAGGCGAGCCGCGCGATGGTGAAGCCGGCGAGCCCGTAATTGTCGACCAGCCCGCCGTCGAGCAGCTTCACATATTTGACGGTGCCATTGCGGTAACGCTCGAGCGCGTCGGCATAGGATCTCATCAGCGGCGATGCGTTCGGATTGCCGCGCACGCGCCGCACCCAATCCGGCAGCCCAAGCGGGCAGCCGCCGGGGAAATTCTGGATGACGATCGGCGAGAACACGACCGGCACCGCGGCGGACGCGGCGACCGCCATCGACACCGGATAGCTCGTCAGATCGCTGCACAGTGCGCTGAACGTCACCGGCGCAAAGATGAAGGTGGTGCGATTGTAGATATCCGACGCATTGATCCAGACCCGGGGATGCTGCCGGCGGAACAGGTCGCGGAACGTCGCATGATTATAGAGATGCGCGTCAAGCCACGGCGGAAAGGCGCTGGGATCGTTGACGCCGCCTTCGAGTCCCTTGGCGATATTGAACAGGCTGAGATCGGTCTGCAGATTTTCTTCGCCGTTCGCCAAGAGGAAGCGCTGCTTGAAATCGGCGTAGCCATCGCGCCCCTTCAGCCCGTAATAGGCCGCAAGGATCGAGCCGCCGGACACGCCGGAGAGAAAGTCGAGCCGATCAAGCAGCGACACGTTGCCCGCGCGCGTCGGCACCCGCGTCTGCTCGAAACCCTGCAGCACGCCGTAGGAGAACGCCGCCGCGCGCGTGCCGCCGCCGGAGAACGACAGCGCTACGACCATGTCGTCGTAATTGGTCGGAACGTCGGCGCCGAGTTCGGCCTCGACCTGCCGGGGATCGGCGCTCAGCGCCGTGTTGATGGGGTCGTTGTGGATTGCCGTACAGGCAGCCAACAGGGCTGCGCTCGCAATGACGCACCCCGCGCGGACCGCACGCTGAACCCCACAGCTACTCATTAACAAATGGTTATTGGCGGCCCCCTGGGCCCCGTCAAGCAATCGACAGCCCATGGGAAAAGTAAGACTTCTTTAAGGTTAACCAAGAAGTAGCCGGGTCCGGTGCGTCTTGCGTCTCACCACTGCAATGGTCGTCAACGAGAAAAGCCGCGCCGCCACGGGCGGCCCAGCGATCTAATAAGGCCGGGGCGATTCTCGTAAGTAAACCAATGCGTTGCGGTATGGCTTCGCGATGGACCCGGGAGAAATACCGATTCCACAGGCGTTCTCACTCAGAATCGCGCGCAAACCCGCGTCATTGCGTGACAGCTGGGTGACCGCCTCATTCCAGGGCCGCCGCGCGGCTGCCTGCGCCGGCAGATCGAGCGGCCCGATCGGGCGTCGCAAAACCGCCCGGCATCACCTTGCCCACATGAAAAACGCGACGGCGAAGCCGCGGCCTCTTCCGGATTCTCTTCGAATCTCTGATACTTGGTGCTCCCCTCACAAATCATCCCCAGAATCCCCAGATGTTGGGGATATATTTACCCGCCCATACTAAGTCTTGACGGGCGCGACCGGCATGGCCTAGCTTTCGAAAGTTCGGCGCGCGGGTACGGAAGTCGGCCGGGCTCCCCAAAAAAGGGTCTGCGGACATGCTCCGCGCCGCCTGCGGCGTGCGTGCAGGATTTGCTGACCCTATGCGGCGCTCGACGGCCCGAAAGTAAAAAGGCGCGCAAAACCTGTCTTTGCGGACAGTCTTGCGCAGCCGGACGAGTTGGGTGGCGAACAGAGATCAGGGGTGAGGCCGAGGCGGCAGAGCGTTTCTGTCGCTTCGCGGGGAAGCTGTCGGCGTCTTATATTAAGCGGATCGCCCGCAAGACGCCGATGTAGAGAAAAATGCGAATTGAAGGGGCAGAAAATGCGGATTGAACGGCGCTTCACCAAAGAGGGACAGTCACCATACGCGGAGATCGCTTTCCGTCTCACCACGAGCGAAATCCGTAATCCGGACGGCTCGATCGTTTTCCACGCCGAAAATGTCGAAGTGCCGGAGCAATGGTCGCAAGTCGCCTCCGACGTGCTGGCGCAGAAGTATTTCCGCAAGGCCGGTGTTCCCTCGCGCCTGAAGAAGGTCGAGGAGAACAGCGTTCCCTCATGGCTGTGGCGCAGCGTGCTCGACGAGACGGCGCTGGCGCAGCTGCCCGAGGCCGAGCGCTTCACCGGCGAGACCTCTTGCAAACAAGTCTTCGACCGGCTCGCCGGCACCTGGACCTATTGGGGCTGGAAGGGCGGCTATTTCTCGTCCGAAGCCGATGCGCAGGCCTTCTTCGACGAGCACCGCTACATGCTCGCAATGCAGATGGTGGCGCCGAACTCGCCGCAATGGTTCAACACCGGCCTGCATTGGGCCTATGGCATCGACGGCCCCGGCCAAGGCCATTTCTATGTCGACTTCCAGACCGGTCAGCTCAAGGCGTCGGAGAGCGCCTATGAGCATCCGCAGCCGCATGCCTGCTTCATCCAGTCGATCGCCGACGACCTCGTCAACGAGGGCGGCATCATGGATCTGTGGGTGCGCGAGGCGCGGCTGTTCAAATACGGCTCCGGCACCGGCTCGAATTTCTCGAAATTGCGCGGCGAAAGCGAAAAGCTCTCCGGCGGCGGCAAGTCATCCGGCCTGATGAGTTTTCTCAAGATCGGCGACCGCGCCGCAGGCGCCATCAAGTCGGGCGGCACCACCCGCCGCGCCGCCAAGATGGTGATCCTCGATGCCGACCATCCCGACGTCGAGACCTTCATCGACTGGAAAGTGGTCGAAGAGCAGAAGGTCGCCAACCTCGTCACCGGCTCCAAGATCAATCAGCGCCACCTGCGCGCGATCCTGAAGGCTTGTGTAAATTGCGAAGGCCCCGGCGATTCCTGCTTCGATCCGGACAAGAACCCGGTGCTCCGCCGCGAGATCAAGGCGGCGCGCAAGAACCATGTGCCGGACAACTACATCCGCCGCATCATCCAGTTCGCCAAGCAGGGCTACACCGACATCAATTTCCCGATCTACGACACCGATTGGGATTCGGAAGCCTATCTCACGGTGTCCGGCCAGAACTCCAACAACACCGTGCGCGTCACTGACGAGTTCCTCAAAGCGGTCGAAGCCGATCGCGACTGGGATCTGTTCTGGCGCACCAAGCCCGGCAAGATCGCAAAGACCGTGAAGGCCCGCGATCTGTGGGAAAAGATCGGCCACGCCGCCTGGGCCAGCGCCGATCCCGGCCTGCAATTCCACACCACCATCAACGACTGGCACACCTGCCCGGCGTCCGGCCCGATCGTCGCCTCCAATCCGTGCTCGGAATACATGTTCCTCGACGACACGGCGTGCAATCTCGCCTCGTTGAACCTGCTTGCGTTCCACACGCCTGCCCTTCCCGCCGCGGCCAATGGGCAGACGCTCAAGAGCGAGCTCTATGACGTCGAAGGCTATGAGCACGCGGTGCGGCTGTGGACCATCGTGCTCGAAATCTCGGTGCTGATGGCCCAATTCCCCTCGCGCGAGATCGCGCAGCGCTCCTACGACTTCCGCACGCTCGGCCTTGGTTACGCCAATGTCGGCGGCCTCTTGATGTCGTCGGGCATTCCCTATGATTCCGATGCCGGCCGCGCGCTCTGCGGCGCGCTCTCCGCGATCATGACCGGCGTGTCCTATGCGACATCGGCCGAGATGGCGTCCGAACTCGGCCCCTTCCCGCTCTATGCCGACAACCGCGAGCCGATGCTGCGGGTGATGCGCAATCACCGCCGCGCCGCTTACGGCGAGCGCACCGGCTACGAGCAGATGACGACGCCGCCGGTGCCGCTCGATCACAAATCCTGCCCCGATCAGAAGCTGATCGCGCATGCCAAGCTCGCCTGGGATCGCGCGCTCGCGCTCGGCGAGGCGCATGGCTACCGCAATGCGCAGGCGAGCGTGGTGGCGCCGACCGGTACCATCGGCCTCGTCATGGATTGCGACACCACCGGCATCGAGCCCGATTTCGCGCTGGTGAAGTTCAAGAAGCTCGCCGGCGGCGGCTATTTCAAGATCATCAACCGCGCCGTGCCGGAAGCCTTGCGCGTGCTCGGCTATAGCGAAGCCGAGATCGCCGAGATCATCGTCTACGCCGTCGGTCACGGTTCGCTCGGCCAGGCGCCCGCCATCAACCACACCTCGCTCAAGGCCAAGGGTTTTACGCCCGAGGCCATCGAGAAAGTGGAAAAGGCGCTGCCGACCGCGTTCGACATCAAGTTCGCCTTCAACAAATGGACCTTGGGCGCGGAATTGCTGCGTGACGAACTCGGCGTCGACGCCGAAGACCTGGCGTCGCCGAGCTTCGATCTCCTCGCCCATCTCGGCTTCACCAAGCGCGAGATCGAGGCGGCGAATGTGCATGTCTGCGGCGCCATGACGGTCGAAGGCGCGCCGCACCTGAAAGCCGAACACTATGCCGTGTTCGATTGCGCCAATCCATGCGGCCGCACCGGCAAGCGCTTCCTGTCGGTGGACAGCCACATCCGGATGCTCGCGGCAGCGCAGCCGTTCATCTCGGGCGCGATCTCCAAGACCATCAACATGCCGAACGATGCGACGGTCGAAGACTGCAAGGAGGCCTATCTCCTCTCCTGGCGGCTCGCCTTGAAGGCCAACGCGCTCTATCGCGACGGCTCGAAACTGTCGCAGCCGCTGCAATCGCAGCTCATCGCCGACGACGCCGAAGAAGACGACGTCATCGAGGCCTTCCTCGACAAGCCGGCGACATCTCGTGCTGCCGCCCTTTCGGAGAAGATCGTCGAGAAAGTCGTCGAGCGCATCATCGAGATCAGAAGCCGCGAACGCATGCCCGACCGGCGCAAGGGCTATACGCAGAAGGCCGTGGTCGGCGGCCACAAGCTCTATCTGCGCACCGGCGAATATGACGACGGAAGGCTCGGTGAGATCTTCATCGACATGCACAAGGAGGGCGCGGCGCTGCGCTCGCTCCTCAACAACTTCGCCATCGCGGTGTCGCTCGGCCTGCAATATGGCGTGCCGCTCGACGAATATGTCGATGCCTTCACCTTCACCCGCTTCGAGCCGTCGGGCCCGGTGCAGGGCAACGACACGATCAAATACGCCACCTCGATCCTCGACTACGTGTTCCGCGAGCTCGCGGTGTCCTACATGGAACGCTTCGATCTCGCCCATGTCGATCCGAGCGGCGAAGGTTTCGATGCGCTCGGCAAGGGCGTCGCGGAAGGCAAGCAAGCGCCCGAGGGCCGCTTCGTGTCGAAGGGCCTGACCCGCTCGCGCACCGACCGGCTCAAAGTGATGGACGGCGGCGGCGGTGACGCGACCTCCTCCACTGTCGGCGGATCAGCCGGAACGCCCTCGAACGTCACCGCATTTGCCGGCGCCGGCGCGCGCGGCGAACTCGCCGGCGCCACGGCACTGAAGTCCGAGCCCGAGCAAAAACTCTCGCCGGCGCAGGCGCTCGAACATCGCCCGCTCGAGCACCGCTTCGACGCCCGCGCCAACGCCAAAGCGGCCGCCGCCGAACGCCGTGCCGAGGCGAAAGCCAAAGGCTACGAAGGCGAAATGTGCGGCGAGTGCGGGAATTTCACGCTGGTGCGCAACGGCACGTGTCTGAAGTGCGATACGTGCGGCAGCACGACGGGGTGTTCGTAACACTCTGACTCGTCATGGCCGGGCTTGATCCGGCCATCCACGACTTAAAAGGGCGGCCGAAAGGCCGCCCTTTGTGTCTATGCAGGTCGCGGGCGCTTCCTTGCCTCTTGAACCAAATAAGCCAAAAGACTGAGTAATGATATATATTCAATTGCACGCCGCTCCGTTCCTTCCGGAAAGGCGTGCCCCCCAGGATTTCTGATACTGAGAACGGCGCCTTCAAACAAATGCATCAAACCTTCTTGTTGATCTAAATCTGTTTGATCAGCAAGGTCACTGAATACGAGGATTGGGTTATTCTTCGAGAAAACTGTTCGCATCAGAGCAGCGCCATCGAGATCATATTGCCCTGATCGCTCTTTCACAAAGTTGACTAACGCCTTTGACGCGGCGAAGACAGCTTCAAAATGATGACCGTCGGCAAATAAATCACGTGCGACGTCTGCGACTCGAGGATGGAGATTCCACTTCTCGAAATTTAATGAAGTCGAGGCAGAATGCCCGCCATCCAAATCCTCACGGGCCTCGCTTAACCGACCAATTAGTCCACTTAGTATACCAATTGTCTGAGTTTTACCCTGAATCTTTCCTTGGATGATTTCCTGATCATCCATGTCAACGAACATTCCGCCAGCCCAAATGCTTAAATGCTTATGCTGATCATATTCAGGCGAGTTTGGTCCGTAGATTTCTAGTATCGTATTTCTGATATTATTCTCTGCAATGCTGTCCAGCCCTGTGTGCTGTAAAACTGCCGCAACAAAATCGATTTGTTCAAGCTCCTTTATCCGTCGCTGCAGTTGCACGATGGCTCGATCAATTTCCGCAGCGTTCTTAAATATTTTTGGTTCGATCGTAGGGATGGACGGCCTGCGCGCCATTTTCGTTCAACCTGACAATGACCCTCCAAAATGGTAGCACCCTATATAACTACAACTTTCAAGAATTTCTAGGCGAGCTGGTTTGGCATTGCCGAGACGCTAATAAGCGTGACCCTCAAAAGAAACCCATGGTCACGACACGCCATCGGGCCGGCTTGGAGTAGCCGGCCCGATGGCATGCTTCGCAATATCCGGAGTCAGATTAGTTCTTGTATCCGTTCTGGTTCTGCATCGTTTTCTGAGTGTTCGACATCGAGCCGGTATGCTGCGCACCGACATGCGTGCCCGGACCGCCGCTCTTTGACGCATTGCTCGCCGGATCGGCGGCGAAAGCCGCGGATGACGCCGCAAACATCAGTGCAGTCACTGCGGCGATGATGGCTGTTTTTCGCATAAAAATTTCTCCATTTGTTATTTTCGTTTCTGCTTGAGGGAAACGAACTCGGACGGATCGCCGTTCCGGTGCGGATCGTGAATTATCGGCAATGTTCCGTAGGTTACGGCACTGATACACCCAGCGGGGCACAAGGCGTCCAGCGTTCGGCAGTTGATGAAAATGCGCGGCAGACTCCTCGGCGCGGCAGGCGGCCCGCCGCGACCGGCGCGTCATTGACTGCGACCTTGACCTACGTGAATGTCTCGCAGTGGAAACGCTCAACGACTCAAAACCCGCATTTACGTCCGTCATCGACTCGCCGCGCGCCTGGCTGCGCCTCGGCGCGACGATGCTGCTCTCGACCATCGGCGGCGTCGGCATGTGGTCGGTGGTCGTGGCGCTGCCGGCGGTGCAATCGGAATTTGGCGTTCCGCGCGCGCAAGCGTCGTTGCCCTTCATTTTTGCCATGCTGGGATTTGCGGCCGGTGGCGTGGTGATGGGTCGTCTTCTCGACCGGATTGGAATTCTCGGACCGATCAGTGTCGGCGCGGTGGCGATTGCGCTCGGCTATCTCGGCGCCGCCGACGCAAGCAGCCTCGTGATGTTCGCGCTCGCGCATGCGGTCATCGGATTCGGCAGTTCCGTGACGCTCGGTCCGCTGATGGCCGATATCTCGCAGTGGTTTGTCCGCCGGCGCGGCCTTGCGGTGACGCTGTGCTCGTCAGGAAATTATTTCGCCGGCGCAATATGGCCGCCGATCGTGCAGCAGGCGATTGCACATTATGGCTGGCGACTGACGCATCTGAGCATCGGCTTGTTCGCCGGCGCGGCGATGCTCCTGATCGGGTGGGCCACCCTGCGGCGGCGTGCGCCGGTCGCGAGGGAGAGCGCGAGCGGATACCGGGTCACCTCCCCCGCAACGCTCGGCCTTTCGCCCGGCATGCTGCAGGCCTTGCTTGCCGTCGCCTCGGTCTGCTGCTGCGTCGCGATGTCGATGCCGCAGGTTCACATCGTCGCTTACTGCGGCGACCTCGGATATGGCGTCGCCCGCGGCGCCGACATGCTGTCGCTGATGATGGCCTTCGGCGTTCTGGGCCGCATCCTCTCGGGCCTCATCGCCGACCGCATCGGCGGCCTGCGCACGCTGATGCTGGGATCGGCGCTGCAGGCTGTCGCGCTGTTCATGTACCTTCTCTATGACGGCCTGTTCTCGCTCTATGTGATCTCGGCGCTGTTCGGCCTGTTTCAGGGCGGGATCATCCCCAGCTACGCGCTCATCATCCGCGAGTATTTTGCCCCCAAAGAAGCCGGCACGCGCGTCGGTATCGTGCTGATGGCAAGCCTGCTCGGCATGGCGCTGGGCGGCTGGATGTCGGGATATATTTTTGATGTCTCGGGCTCGTATCGCGCCGCATTCGTGAACGGACTGGGCTTTAACGCAGTCAACGGCGCGATCGTGTTGTGGCTGCTCTATCGACGGCGTTCGACGTTCGCTTTTGCGTAAAATTCCGGAAGCAAGCGCAACGCTATCCCACGCTCTTGCCGGCGGCATCCATCGCCGCGCGATAGGCAAAGACCATCCCGGGACCGAGCGTGGTGCCCGGCCCTGGATACGAGCCCGACCTCGGCGAGACCATGCCGTTGCCGCAGCACGTAGGACCGCGCCGCCCGAACCGCGGCGCGTGCCTTGTCGCGTGCCTTGTCGATCACCTCATACGGACGACGATGCACGGCATGCGAAAAAGCCTGATCTGCGTTTTCAGATCAGGCTCCTGCCGTCATCAGCTCACCAGCGATTCCGTCCCCAGGTACGGCCGCCCCAGCCGCCCCAGCCCCAGGATGGACTGGACCAGGCCCAAGAAGCGCCACCCCAGCCACCACCCCAGCCGAAGCCGGGACCACCAGACCAGCCCCAGCCCGGACTGCCGCCCCAACCCACAGCAACGCTCGGACCTGCGAAGGCATAGAGCGGACGCGGTCCGAGCGAGACGCGGCGGGGTCCCCACGCGACTCGGCGCCCCCACACGACCCGACGTCCCCATACGACGCGGCGTCCTGCCCAGACCCGCCGGCAGCCCCAGCGGTTGCAGACGAGTGCTGCTTTCTGCACGAGGCCGCTGTCGGCATTGGCGAGGCCGAGCTGAGCGGGCGAAGCGCCCATCATCGCGACCGCTCTATCGGCGGACGCGCCGAGCATGAGCACGGCCGCGATGGACGCGGCCGCTACAAGGCTGTTACGCATACCAAGGCTGTTACGCATAAAATATCCTCCCTGCATTTCCGGAGCGAACAGACGTCGGCGTGCGCTGCTGCACGGCGTCATCTGCCGCCCTTCTCAACGCGCGAGATCGGGAATGTTCTGAGCGTCCAGATTGTAACGCGCGCAGCCGGGAAATTTTTCGCAAACCGGAACGCCGCATTGCAGCGCATATTTTGCGATCATTCGCGCTAATTGCGAAAGGCAAGCGCCGGGTCTCGGCCGCGCCAAATCACCGTGACGTGCCCGCCGCCTCGCGCGCCTTGGCGACCACGTCCGGCGGCAGCCGGTAAAGCTCGGCAATCAGCGCATCGATGTCCGTTCCCGAGACCGGGTTGATTTCAAGGCCGTTCTTTTGCGCCTCGCCGCGAAAATCGGCATCCTGCATTGTTTGATCGAAAGCGGCACGCAGCGCCTGCTTGCGATCAGCGGGGAGGCCCGGCGGCGCGACGAAGGGCCGTCCCGTCACCTGCCGGCTGAACACGAGCTTGAGGATCTGCCGCTGCTCCTCGTTTTGCGCCACGTCGGTGATCAGCGGCGCATCCGGCAAATCCGGCGCCTTTGTCAAAGCCATCTGCACGAGGACATTGAGCTTCTTCTCCGCCACCCAGTCGCTCTTCTCCCATTTGATGCTGGCCCAGGACCAGCCGCAGCGGCCGTCGAGCTCGCCGCGCTCGAGCGCGAGCGAGATTTCCGGCGTACCGGGATAGCCGGTGACCAGGCGGTCCTTCACCCCAAAAAGATTACGCAGCACATTGGCGAACACATCGGGGTCGGACCCGGACCCGGTGCCGCCGACGGTGAATGGAGTTTTGAGCGCATCCTGCCAGGTCTTCACCGCCGCGCCGCCATAGGTGACGCAGAGGCTTACTTCATTGGCCGCGCTGCCAAGCCAGGTGAATTTGCCCGGGTCGAACATGACGTGGCTGGTGCCGATCAGCGGCTCGGTCGCCATGCCGCGGGCAATGATGCCGAACTGGGTGCCGTCGCGCGGCGCGACATTGTACAGGCGATTGGCCAGTGTGAGCGTGCCCGCGCCTGGCTCATTGACGACGACGATGTTGGGATGACCCGGAATATAGCGGGGCATGTAGTGCGCCAACATGCGCGCCAGCGCATCGTAGCCGCCGCCCGCGCTATAGCCGACGGAGAGCATGATGGTCTTGCCGTTGTAGAAATCGGCAACCCCATCAGCCCGGCATTCCGCTCCCAGAGCGAGACTTATTATGAGACACAGGAATTGGGCGAAAGCCTTCCACATGTTCGGCTGACTTCACCAAGTTTCGTCTGACTATAGCACGGCAAGCGAAGTGCGGTGAGCGCAGCAACATTCGGAGCGCCACCATCTCGGTCTTGCCGAATTCCTCACGCCGCTTTGCCCTAGCCCAACGGATTCTTGCCGGCGGCATGCATCGCCGCGCGATAGGCAAAGACCATTCCGGGGCCGAGCGTGGTCCCCGGCCCGGGATAGGAGCCCGACATCGGCGAGGCCATGTCGTTGCCGCAGGCATAAAGGCCGGGAATGACGCGGCGGTCCTGATCCAGCACGCGGGCGTCAGCGTCGGTCGAGAGGCCGGTGCTCACCGCGATCTCGGCGGGCCACAGCTCGACCGCGTAATACGGCGCATGCGCGATCGGGCCGATGCAGGGATTGGGCGTGTGGGTCTCGTCACCGTTGAAGCGATTGAGCTCGGTTTCGCCCTTGCCGAAGTCCACATCGACGCCGCTCGGCGCGAAACTGTTGTAGCGCGTCACCGTCGCGCGTAGCGCCTCGCCATCGACACCGATCCGCGCGGCGAGCTCTTCCAGCGTGGCGCCGCGCTTGAGGTATCCCGATTTGAGCAAAGCCGAAAGATTGACGCCGCCAGGATAAGCGATGCCAAGGCCATATATCTCGATGAACGCCGCATCGCAGATCAGGGTGCAGGGAATGCACGGCGCGCGCTCGTTCGCTTCAAACATCGCCAGGACGAAATCGTGATACGACACCGCTTCGTTGACGAAGCGCTGTCCGGCTTTGTCGACGGCGATCACGCCCGGCTTGGCGCGATCGAGCATCAGATGCGGATACAGACCCTTGCTGCCGTCGGCCCGCAGCGTGACGGAGACCGGCGTCCACAGTCCGCTTAAGCCATGTTCTTCCGGCGCGATGCGGGCGCCAAGCCGCTCGCCGAGCGCAACGCCGTCGCCGGTGTTGAATTCGCTCGACAGCGAGTACACCGGCACCGGGCGCGGCATGAAAGCGGTGCGGAAGCGCTTATTGTGCGCATAGCCGCCCATGGCAAAGACGACGCCTTTGCGCGTCTTCACATAAGTCGCTTCGTCCCCTTGGCCTGCGATCTTGATCTTCGCGCCGAGGACGCGGCCGTTCTCATAAACGACATCAGCGACCGGCGCGTCGAACAGGATCTCGACGCCGCGCTTTTTGAGACTGAGAAACAGCCGCGCCACCAGCGCATTGCCCATGACGAGGCGCGTGCCGCGCGGATATCGGGTACGATCGAGCAGATAACGGGCGAAAAGCTTTGCCGCGTGGCTGAAATTGGCCAGCGACTTGAAGCGGCCGACCAGCGGCGCGATGTCGGCCTTGCCGACCATCATGCCGCCGAACACCATGAACTCGCGGATCGGCGGCCGCAGCCGCGCGAAGTCTTTGCCCAGGAGACGCCCGTCGAACGGCCGCGGCGCGATCGCCCGCCCCGTCACCGCCGCGCCTTTCATGTTGCTGCGATAATCGGGATGCCGGCCGCATGGCATGAACTTCACATCGCTATTGTCTTCCAGATAGTCGATCGCGATCGGTCCGGTTTGCAGATAGGCCGTCCGCAGATCGCGGTTCACCGGGCCGCCGATGAGCGCGTCGAGATAGTCTTGCGCCTTCTCCGCGCTGTCGTCGAAGCCCGCCTTGCGGCTCTGATGATTGCCGGGAATCCACAGCGTGCCGGCCGAAGTCGCGCCGGTGCCGCCGACCTGCCCCGACTTTTCGCACAGCAGCACGTCCAGGCCTTGCAGGCTCGCGACCAGCGCCGCCGTCATTCCGGCGGGGCCGGCGCCGGCGATCAACACATCAACTTCGCGTTCGCTGCTCATCGTTCAAGCCCGATACTCTAGTCCCCGCCGCAATGCGCTCGCGCGGACGCGGCGACGGTACATCGCGCGCGTCAACCCAGCCATGACGAAAAAACGAAGCCTCGTGCGGCCGCCGTGCGTTAATATCAATAGGAGCAGACAAAGGGAGGCGCCAATGCCTGCCGTTGATTCGACCGCCATCCAGCGCATCGACTACGACGCCGCGGCGCGCGAGCTTTTCGTCACCTTCGCGGGCGGCAATGCCTATAAATATTACCGCGTGCCGCGCGGCGTTTACGAAAGCTTCCTCAAGTCCGACTCGAAGGGCCTGTTCTTCAACACCTACATTCGCGACCGCTACGACTTCGCACTGGCCACCGCCGCCTAGCTGGATTTTCGCGTGCTGCCTTGCGTGAGTTGCCTTGCGCACGCGGCTGCCTTGCGCCGCACGCTGAGACGTGCCCTAACAGCGCAAATCTCTCGCGACCTGTCTTTCGCGACCCATCAATCCCAACCCGTCTTTCCCAATTTGCTTTTGCCGGAGGTATCAGATGCGCGCTGTCACTCGCCGAGACTTTACTTATGCCGGCGCTCTCGCCGCGCTCGCGGCGCCATTTGCGCCCGCCCTCGCCCAGCCGGTGACGACTACGCCGTCGGGCCTCAAAATCATCGACACCAAGGTCGGCACCGGCCCCTCGCCCAAGCCCGGCCAGACCTGCGCGATGAATTACACCGGCTGGCTTTATGAGAATGGCAAGAAAGGCGCGAAGTTCGACAGCAATCTCGATCACGGCGGCACGCCGTTCGAATTTCCGATCGGCCAGCATCGCGTGATTGCCGGTTGGGACGAAGGCGTGGCGACCATGAAAGTCGGCGGCAAGCGCACGCTGATCATTCCGCCCGAACTCGCTTACGGCTCGCGCGGCGCCGGCGGCGTCATTCCACCGAATGCGACGCTGATCTTCGACGTTGAGCTCGTCGGCGTGAAGTAACCCGTCGCGGCGTTCTCTCACGCCCCCTCATCCGTCGGCTGCGGGATGCGCATCTCGTGGAAGTCGCGCGCGTGCATGGCATAAACCTCGCGCACCAGAATATGGGTTGCGACCTCATTCTCGGTGCGTCCAAGCTTTCCAAGCGTCGCCAAGAGCACCAGGTAGTTAAACGTTTCGACCGGCAGCGTGAGACTGAGCGCTCGCGCTTCCGAGCGGTTTTCGGGCCGCGCCATGGGAACACATACCTATAGTTAAAACTGGATTATAATGGCATTTTAACTATTGGCAGGCGAGTCGAATCGTGGAACGTTCGATCTTGACGAGGGTTTTCGCTCAACAAGCTTAAACTGTCCCGGACCGAAATCGCTCCGGGCCATCAAGCAACGGGTCGCCGCCGCAGCATGCGGATGCGACTCGGTGATCGCGGTGTCATGCGCCGTCGGTCGCAGCCGTTGCGCGCGGTCCTCGCCTCCCCGGCGGCCCAGAACGGGCCGCGGCGCAACGAGGCCGCTCATGACCACCGCAACCTGGACCCCAGAACGGATCGAACAGCTCAGAACCCACATCGCTACAGGTCTGAGCTGCAGCGAGATCGCCGCCGAGATCGGCGTCAGCCGCAACGCCGTCATCGGCAAAATTCACCGGCTCGGCTTGGCGCCCGGCCGACCCGGGTCTGGGCTTGTGTCTGGATCCGCACGCGAAGACGGGCCGCGCGCGCGACGTTCGCCGCCCTCGGCGCAACGTCAGTTTTTGCGACTGATCTTCGCCGACCGTGCTTCTCCCAGCAGCGCCACCAATGCAGACCCAACCAATGTCACCGCCACCGCCTATGTCGAAAGCACCCGGCCCTGCTCGCTGCTCGAACTCGCCGCGTGCAACTGCCGCTGGCCGGTGAGCAACGGCAGCGTCACCGCTTTTGCGTTTTGCGGGAACGACGCAGTTAGAGGATTTCCCTACTGTGCCGGCCACGCTCGCATGGCCTATCGCATCCCGGGGCGGCGCGCGTAGTGATTTAGAACAGTCGAGTCGCCGCCTTGGGGTTGCGCTCGCAATAGGTGAAAAGACACAGCATAGCCATTGCGAAAACCTGGGCACACGCAGCCGGTGCAGATTCCGCTGCATGGAACGACACCGTTTACGGCAAAACCATTGTTCTTAATCCCGCCTTAAGTGACATCGTAGGATGGTTGCGGTCTCGCGAAGTTCATCGCGCGGCGGAGGTGCTTCAACCAGCGGGCGCAATTTGCCGCCGAACGCTGGGAAAAGTTAACCACTCCGCTTCCGGCGAATCCGCGAACCCGCTACGTTGGCGGCAATTGAAACACCCTCGGGACCAAGGTCGAAGCCCAACACCATGACGCCGGCCGCGCAGTCGCTGATAACGGAACTCGACAGGGCGCTGATCAGGCAATCCGACCCCTGGCGGCGTGACGCTTTGCGTCAGATGATCGATCTGTTTCTCAGCAGCGCCGAAGTCTGCGACACGGCGCAAACCGACGTGTTCGACGAGGTGCTGTTCCGCCTCATCAAGAAGAGCGATCGTGCGACACTCGCCGAAGTGGCGACGGCTTTGGCGCCGGTGCAAAAGGGCCCGGCCAAGGTTCTCGGGACGCTCGCCCGCCACAGCGACTCCGCGATCAGCGGCCCGGTAATCGCGCTGTCGCCGTCCTTGCGCGACAAGGATCTCGCCGACATCGCCGACAAGGCCGAGCTGCGCATGCTGATAGCGATCGCGGCACGGCCGAAGCTCGGCGAAAGCGTCACCGATGTGCTGCTCAAGCGCGGCAATCACGACGTCAAGATGAGAGTGATCAGCAATCCGAGGGCCAAGCTTTCGGAATCGGGCTTTGCCCGCCTGGTCATCGGCCTCAACGGCGACAAGAAGCTTGCCGCGGCGATTTCGGCGCGCTCCGATGTGCCGCCCGAATTGCGGCCCTGGCTGGTGCAGACGCTCGAAGGCTGAGAGCGTTTCCTCTGAGCATGATCTGATCTGAACATCGATACCAACTTTTCTCGCGCATATATCAACATCATAGTAGAGCGGAACGCTTCGCATCGGCGGAAGCTGCGGTTATCATCGTTTGTGATTTCGTGACGGGAGCAATCGGCCGTGACGCGCAACAATACGCTCTATCTCATCATCGGCGCTTTGGTGGTTGCGGTCGCCGTGCTGAGCTACCAGCTCTACCAGGACCGCCATCCGCCGCAGGGCATGTCGATCAATTTCGGGCCGAACGGCGTGTCGATACAGGGTGGCGGGAAATAACGGCCGTCACCGTCCGCTCCCGTAATCACCTGTCGCGATCGTCCGGCTGCCAACTATCGTTGCGATCGCCGCCAAACAAGCCGCCCAGAAACGATTGCGCCGGGGGCGGCTGCGGCGGCAGCGCGCGATCGGCCTCGTCGCTGCGGTCGTCACCCTGATTGGAATCATCCTGCCGGCGAACGATGATCCGCGCCTTGATTTTGCTTGAGCTGTGCCACGTGCGCGTAGTGGTCTGATCCGGACGCGGCGGCACCACTCGCTCCGGCGCAGGAAGCGAATCCTGACGATCGCGATCGCCGATTTCGCCGTAATAGTCGTAGACCGGCCGGCCTGTATCCCGGCGCATATCCCGTGCTGCATCCTGCGTCCGGCGCCCTATTGTTTTGATTGGCGGGCGCTTCTGCGCCGGCGCCGATTTGTCCTCCGCTCCGGTTTCGTTAGACGTCGTCATTCGCGCAGCTGGGTCGTTGTTGTCGTTATCGCCGGTCTTTTCTGCCGCGCGCGGGGCGTTCGGCTGTGGGGGCTTTTGCGAATTCGAAGCCGAATCGGGAGCTGTCGATGGATGCACGCGCGACAGCGCGTCCGGCCACGACTTCTGCGCGGGGCCGCCCTGCGGAACGGGCTGCGGCGCAATTTGCGGATTCGAAATTTGTGGATCCTCGGGCGCAGGCTGAGACGCGCTCGCCGCAGCCGGCGAAGATGATGACTGAGGCGCTGCCGCTTGCGATTGAGTAGCCGCGGCATCGGCAGGCTGGCTGCCCGGCGCATTCGCCAATGGAGTAGACGGCGACGAAGCCGGCGCGGGTAACGCCGGATCGATCGTTTTGACCGGCTTGCCCTCAGCGCTTGTCGTGGGCTGACTTGTGGGTTGGCTGGTCGCTGTTTGCGCCGTTCCTGGCGCCACATTGTCGGCTGCAGCCTTGCTCGCGCCCGCGTCGGTGCGAACCGAAGGCTCCGGCCCAGTGAGGGCATCGCTGATGAGGTACACGCTCGCGCCGCCAATCACGGCGCCGGACAACAGCGCAATCGCCACCACAAGAACCGTGCGCGCAAGGCGAACGGACCAGTTTAAATCGGGATAGCCTGCGGACATGACGCAACGTTCCCTTGCTTGCCAGCCCGCGATGCAGGGTAACGCAAGAATTTGCTGTGCCGTTCCGTTGTGTCCTGACTCCATTCCGCATGACCGCAGCGGTGGCGCTATTCTGCCGTTGTTTCATTTGCTTCGAAACCTCAACGAAAATGCGAGGAACGCAGTTCGGTTTCGCGAGTTTATTGTAGGTATTGGCGAATGAGGCTGGGGTTTTCCGACAGTTTGGGGACCCGAAAATGGACCGCCACGACCGAGAGCTTTTGGACAAGCAATTGCGTCACCTTCAGACCATCCCGCGCAGTGACGGCATCATGGCGCTGGCCCTGCTGACGGTGTTTTTCACCGGCATGGCCATAGGCGGATTCGCCTACGCTTACACCGGGGCGCCTGTGCAAATCGCCGCGACACAAGCGGTGCCGAACCAACATCTCGCATCGAACGAAGTGCCGATTTTCGTGCCACAGGCGACCACGCGCCAATAAGCGCACACGCGCTGGCGGCATCGAATTATTCCTCAGGCCGAATTATTCCTCAGGTTCGGTGGTGAAGAACAGCGGATAGCCGTTCATCTTGCCGAGCTCGGTGGCTTCCTTAGCCTTGGTCTCGGCAACGTCGCGGGTGAAGACCGCAATGACGCAGGCGCCGCGCTGATGCGCCGTCAGCATCACGCGATAGGCTTGGCTCTCGTTCATCCGAAACACCGCCTTGAGCACCTGCACGACGAATTCGCGCGGTGTGTAATCGTCGTTGAGCAGGATCACCTTATAGAGCGGCGGTCGCTGGGTTTTGGTGCGCGTCTTTGTCTTGGTGCGCGGCTTTTCAATCGTCTTGGTCATCGCGGCCTCAAAACATCCAACGCCGAAATGTCCGGCGCCTGATCCGCCTCACGCCCGCAATCAAGCGGGTTTTGAGATGACGTGTTTTAAGACAGCCGCCTGTCTTGAGACTGTCTCGCGAAAACATCCCAGCCGTCGTCAAAGCAAGTATAATCGAAACCGGCGGGCGCGCCCACCGCGGCACCTGCATGCTTGGCAAGCGAGAGGTATCCGCGTGCGAAGTCGGTTTGGGAACTTGCGGCGGCGAAACGGTTTGCCTATGTGGCCTTTACGCCGTCCTTGCGCGCAAACGTGCGCATGACATTATTGCAGGGATAGTCACGGGAGGATTTCGTCATGGGCATAATCTGGGTGATCATCATCGGCTTCATCGCGGGCATCATCGCGAAACTCCTGATGCCGGGTCCGAACAATCCTTCGGGCTTCATCATGACCACGGTGCTCGGCATCGTCGGCGCCTTCATTGCCACCTTCATCGGTCAGGCGATCGGCCATTACGGGCCGGACCAAGGGGCGGGCTTGATCACCGCCACGATCGGCGCCGTGGTGGTGCTGTTTATCTGGCACCGTATCGCCGCGGCACGCACGCCCTAGCGGGCGGCCTGTAAAAAAAGCGCGCCCGCGGATGCGATCCGCGGGCGGCAGCTGTTTTTCGTGAGCGAAGTTGTTTTTCGCAGCCGATGACGGCGCGCGCTAGATCCGGCTGCGCAGGCCCGCGCTGGTGATCGTCGGCCGCGTCGCCAACGGACGGCGCGACGTGCGGCGTTCGACCACGACGGTGCGCGGTGCGCCGCTCCTGCCGGCAATGGTAAAGCGCGCGGCTTCCCTGTCCTTGCGCTGGCTGTACTTCAGGACGGCGCCACGCGCCTCTTCCGCAGAAACGGCCATCAGCGACATCACGATCTCGACCTGGGCATCGACATCGTCTTCAGCCATGCATTGCGCGGCCAGAACCGCGTCCTCGATCGTCGGGGGATCGCGCCTAACGCGGCGGCGGCCGTCCTTCGTATCCCATTCTTGGCTCATTCTTCTGTACCCCTGGTCTGGCTGCCGCTTACCCGGCATTTTTAGCTTTGATTCCGTATTATCAGCGATTTACCGCAATGCAGCAAGCCTAATTGTGCGCCGCACTCGCGACAAGTTTAATGCAACATAGATGCAGCGGCGGCAGCGTTAACGCTGCCGCAGGTCGACCCCCTCTTTGCAGGCGACCCCTCTTTGATGTCTGTGAAGAAGCGTTCCGCGCCGCGGCCGGCGAGCGCGCTATTTGCGCGCCGGCATTTCGGCGAACAGCACGCCGCCTTTGGCCTTGGAGGTCTTGGCGGTTTCGACCAGCGACACCGTCACCTGGTCAGGCGTCGTGCCTGCATTCTTCACCACGGCATCGGTGATGTCCTTGACGAGGCCGCGCTTCTGATCGAGCGAGCGGCCTTCAAGAATGTAAACAACGACCTCCGGCATGACGTCCTCCGATGTTACGAACCGGCCTCATCCGCATGGACTCGCGCACGCGGCGGCCTGATGGATTTGCCCGACTGGGCTTGCCTGACAATCGGGCAAGTACTATCCGAAAGTTTCCGGGAAGGCACTACAGGGAGCTAAGACAATGAAGCGCAGAAGCTTTGCAAATGTGGCCTTTGCAATTGGCGTATTGGTGCTTGGTTTTGCCGCAGCTAGTCCGGCGCTGGCAAATTACTCTGTGGTCAAATTCGAGGCTGGGTATTGCCGGATCTGGTGGGATTCCGGCGCCACACCGTGGGGCACCAACTGGGCCAAGGTCGCGACCGCGCCCGATTTCTCTTCCGCCTGGGCCGCGCAAGACGCGCTGGTCAGGAACGGCACCTGCAAATAAGCGCCTTGCAATAAGGTCGCGAGTTAACGACGGCACATCGAGGCTGCGGCTACGCGGCTATCAATACGCGCGATTTGGATAGTACGACGTGCCGGCGCGCGCGCTGAACAAGTGCCGCAGCGCCGGGCCAATGACCGGCGGAAAGTCTCTGCTGAAACTCGAATTGTGGTGCCTGGCCTTCTTCTGCTGCGCGGTCTGCTGCGGCCCGACAATGCCTTGATCGCCGCCCGCATCGCTGCTCGCCACAGGCGTACCCGGCGTGGCCACATTCGGATCCGACAAAGCAGCGACGGCCGGCTGCTGCGGCACAGCCGCGGCATCATTCGTGATCAAAGCCGGCGCCACGGATGCCGTAGCGGCATCTTGAGCGGGAGCGGCATTGTCAGGAGCCACAGCCTGGGCTTGCGGTGCGGTTTGGATTTGCGGCACGGCTTGAGGTTGCGGTGGGGTTTGGCTCAGCGCCGCAGCTTGGACAGGCTTTTGCACAGGCGTCTGCGCGACCGGCGCTGCAGCAGCGGGCGCCATCTTGGCCTCGGACATCGTGGGCGCCTGGACAGGCGCGGCTTGTACGCTGGTGACGACGATTGCACGCGCCGCCCCAGCAATCTTGTCGCCACCATCGCCCGCGGAATGATCAACCAACGACAGCACCACACCGGCGCCGGCCGTGGCGCCGATCGCGGTCGCGACCAGGACGACGCGCACCGTGCGCAGCATGCTCGGCGCCGGAGCGAGATAGCCCCATTCCGGACTGAAATTCCCGGTGGAACGCATCACCCTCTCCTACTTGGTGGTGCCGGCAGCGTCACTCCGGCCTGCACCCAATGCCAAACGCCATTTCAACGCGAACCGGCGATATAGGGCGTGTTCTTGCGGATGCCAGAGTTGGCGGCCCGCTCTGCCGAACTCGTGAATTCTTGCAGAACCCCTCCCCCCAGAGCCGGTTCCCAGTTCCGTCGCAAATATGGCTTACCGGCCGTCACTTTAGCCCGCAAGACGCGGAACCTGTGAAAACTGGGGGCTGTGGCCAAACGGCATCAGATCGGTGCCGGAAACGGTAACCCTGTAGCTGAGCGCGCCCTCAAGCCAATTAATTCTGACTGAATTGACGCGGCAACGAGGCCTGTGGGTTCAACGCTCCGCCCAGCGAAGCGAACATATCCCCAACCGCCGAGACGGCATGCCGGGCGCCGGCAACGACATGGTCCTTGAGATCGAGCGCCTTGCCGAGCAGCGAATCAGGGTCGCTGGCCAGCCGGTCGGACGGCGGCGCGTCCTGGCTAGGATCCGCTTGCGCGATCACGATCGGCGGACGCGGCATCGGCGTCGGCACGGTAGGCGCAGCTTGGGCTATCTGCGGCTTCGAATGCCAGACAATCGGCTTGGTCGCCGCGACCGCCGCCCCACGGCGCGGCGTGGCAACGCCGTCAGGCTGAGGTTGCGCCTGAGTTTTGACGTCCAAAAGCGCGACAGTCTGCGCTGCCGCCGGCGCCTTGGTGTCCGCCACCTTGGAGTCTTCCTGGGCGCGCGCCAGATCGGCGTCTTGGACGGCGACACGAGACTTTTCCGCCGCCATCTGGGTCTTGAGATAGTCGACGATCATGGCGTGCTCGTCGCGGACCAGCGCCATCATCTCGGCCGAAGCCGGCGTCACCTGTTCGAGCACAGGCTTCGCCGGCGCATGGCCGAACTGATATTGGGTGAACAGGAACCCGCCGATAACGCTCGCCAGCGCCGCCGGCATGATGTCGAGGACGAATTTGCCGACGAAGCGCGCCAAGAACGGCGCGCCGTGCCCGGTTACCAACTTTCCGGCAATCAGCTTGCCCGAATTCGTTTTGACCAGATCCTGCCGCATCGCCTTATCCTCCACGACTCTGCCCTCCATGACCCCGCTCCCTTGGTCGTCCGTTCGGCCGCATCGTCAGGCTGCATTTTTTCAAACGCGCGATTGAATTTCAAACATCTGTTCTGGGCGCAGGCTGGCCGGGAAAAAGGAATTTTTGGGGCATTCCCCGGTTTTCGGCAGATCCAGCAACACCCGGAAATATTCAGTTCCCGCGGGGGGCGGGCCCGCCCAGACCGGCCATCACCCAGCGGCTGATCGAAAGGGCGAGCCATTCGACCATGGCGTCATCGAGTTCGAGCCCGATCGGGGGCTCGGCAAGGCGGTCGCGGTTGCGCACGAACACGCTGCATTGGCCGATCAGCCAGATCGCGGCCACCGTCAATGTCTTACGGTCAGCCTCGGGCATGAAGCGGCGCACCAGATCGGCGGCCATGCCGAGGAACGGCGACGCCTCCTCGGCGACCAGGCTGCGGAACACCGGCGTCGGCCGCACGGTTTCCCAGTTGAAAATGCGCATGTGGCGGCTCGATTCGTCGCGCGCCAACAGCGGGTGAAGCTGCCGGCGGATGAATTCGTCGAGTGCCGACTCCCGCGACAGCGTTTTCACGTCCTGCGCATGCGCGAGTTGATTCTCGGTCATGCTGCGGAACGCCGCGCGCAGCACCTCGCGATAGAGTCCGTCCTTGCCGTCGAAATGGTAATTGATGGCGGCCTGATTGACCCGCGCCTTGGCGACGATGGCGCGGATGCTGGTGCCGTCATAGCCCTTCTCGGCGAACAGGCGTTCGGCGGCCTTCATGATGCGGTCGCGGGTGACTTCGGAAGGTCGCGTCATGACTTGCCCAATATCCCAGCCGCGTAGGGCCGCTCCTTTTCAAACGCCGGTTTGAATTCCCAATAGGCGCTTGCGGCGACCAAAGCAACCCGCCATTACCGCCCGTCCGCACGTTTATGTGATGGAACCAGAGTGGTTTAAGTGGCCGCGCACTGGTGTTAGTTTAGCCGTGCCGCAGCACAGTCTTCTTTCATCCAGCGGCGCCATCGCCCCGGGGATATCACATGAACAAGCAAAGCCTGCCGTCCGACATTGTCGGACTGTCCAAAGTCATGCCGCCGTTGTCGCGGCGCGGATTCATGACAAGCTCAGCCGCCGCCGCCGCGGGTTACACGCTCGCCGCCGGTCCGGTGCGCGCCGACGTCATCCAGACCGACGCGACCGGTCTCGATGTCGGCGATGCCACGGTGAAAGTCTCGGGCGGCGACATGCCGGTCTATTACGCCCGTCCCGCCGGCGTGAAAAACCCGCCGATCGTTCTCGTCTGCATGGAGATTTTCGGCCTGCACGAATACATCAAGGACGTTGTCCGCCGCCTCGGCCATCTCGGCGCTTTCGCGGTCGCGCCCAATTACTATTTCCGCAGCGGCGTCGATCTCACCAAGATCGACGAGATGCCAAAGTTGTTTCCGATCGTGAATGCCGAGACCGACAGCATGCTGTTCGCCGACCTCGATGCCACGGTGGCCTGGGCCAAGTCGCAAGGCGGTGACGGCAACCGCCTCGGCATCATGGGCTTCTGCCGCGGCGGCCGTAACGTGTGGCACTACTCGACGCACAATCCCGATCTGAAAGCAGGCGTCGCGTTCTACGGCACGCTCGTCGACAAGAGCGACGGCGTACCGAAAAGCTCGATCGAACTCGCTCCCGACGTCAAAGAGCCGGTGCTCGGGCTCTACGGCGCCGAAGATGCCGGCATCAAGGTCGATCAGGTCGAGACGATGGAAGCAGCGCTGAAGGCCGCGGGGAAGACCGCCGAATTCCACATCTATCCGGGCGCCCCGCACGGCTTCCATGCCGACTACCGGCCGAGCTACCGCAAGGATGCGGCCGAAGACGGCTGGAACCGGATGGTCGGCTGGTTCAAGAAGTACAACGTGCTGAGCTGACGAGAACTCGATCTCGCACCAAGCGCGGCTGGAGGGCGTTCCAGTCGCGCTTTTTTGCTATCTAAAACCCGCTCAAAGGAGAAGCCGGAAGGCTCGCAAACAAACAAGGCTCGCATCATGGCTCGTATCGAGGATATCCAAAGAGCGGCACTCAACCCACGTCAGCAGGCGCTTTACGACGACATTACGCGCCGGCGGCCGCGCCCGAGCATAAGCGGCCCCTTCGCCATCTGGATGCACATTCCGGAAATCGCTGAAGCGGCAAATGCGCTGACCAATTACTTGCGCTCCTCGGCCAAGCTCAGTCAGCGGCTGATCGAATTGATCATCTTGCTGATGTGCCGCGACGGCTCCGTAAATTATGCTTGGTCGGTCCACGAGCCGCTGGCGCGCGCCGCGGGACTCGCACCCGAAACGATCGACGCCATTCGCGCCCGCAAGCGCCCGGACTTCAAGCATAACGACGAAGCGCTGATCTATGACATCGTCGGCGAATTGCAGGCGACCAAGACGCTCAGCGCGGCAACATTCGAGCGCGCCCAATCGGCTCTCGGCCGCGATGGGCTCATTGAGGCCGTGAGCTGCGCGGGCTTCTATGGAATGGTCGGGCTTGTGATCAACACCTTCGATATCGCGCCGCAGCCCGGCGGACCGGTCTTAAGCTGAAACCAGATTTTTTAGAGCATGATCTTTGCCGAAAACCGGTTGCCATCCCCGGATCGAAGTCCGAGGACAGGCTTTTTCGGGATCATGCTCCGGTCAATCGATCATGCCGGCGATGTAGAAGCCGATACCCAAGAGCAACAGGACGTATTGCGGCATCAAGACCGACTTCAGCCGCAACGAGCGGCGGCCGAACAGCGAATAGCGCGCATCGACCTCGAAATTGGATTGCCCCGGCCGCCGCCCCTCCTGCACCAGCGGAATGACCGCGAGCCCGGCGACGCCATAGGCCGCCGACAATGTCAGGCAGACCATCGCGCCGACGCGGGGGATCTCGTTGGAGAAATCCACGCCGGACGCCACCCAGGCCAGGAGCGCGATGGTCACGATCAGCGTGAAAATGCAGCCCTGCGAGATGAATTCGAGCGCCTTGGTCTGCACGTCCGGCGGTAGTCCATTCATGCGGCAATGTCCTTGGATTTTTTCAGGCGGCAGCGCCGCGGCAGGCGGGCGGCTTGCAACTCGCGACAGGCGCTTGCGGCTAGAATGCGGCGCAGTGGGCGGCGACCGGCGTCTTGGCCTGAACCTTGACGCGCGGAGTTTGATTTTCAGTCTCGGCGGCCGTTTGCGGATGGGTTCGTTCGAGCACTGCCGAGCCGCGCTTGGTCAAGCACACGGTACGATTGGCATTGCTCTCGATGCGGACGAGGCCCTCGATGATCGCGTCCTCCCATACCGAAAGCCGCGGACAGCTGCTGCGCCAGGCTTCCATAGTCTGCGCGTAATTGCGCGGCCGGTCGGCCACCCAGGCCAGGAATTGAATCATGATCAGGCTCGGCTCTTCCGACATCGCGGCCTCCATTACGGCTCAAGCGGTTACCCGCGAGCTCCCGAGACTCGGCAATTATAGGCCCGAATGAGTTCCGATACAGCCTCGCCCGTGAAAAGACATTGTGCGCCCTCCCGAAAGATGGAATCAATTCAGCGACGTCAAACCGGGGATTTTCATGTCCATCCTCATCAGCCTCCTGATCACCTTTCTTGTCATCATACTCGTCCTCTATCTCGTGAACATGCTGCCGATCGACGGTCGCGCCAAACAGATCGTGCGCATCATCGTCATCATCATCGGCGTGCTGTCGCTGCTGAAATATCTGACCGTTTTCTGATCTCGGCTTCGTCGCCGTGCGCCGCATCGAGGGCTATGTCATCGTTTCGGCCGACGGCATGCTGGCCGACAGCAAGGGCCAGATGCCGGCGTCGATCCGCAACGACGCAGACCAGCATTTTTTCCAGACGAGCCTCGACCGCGCCGCGGCCATCGTCCACGGCCGCCATTCGCATGAAGGCGGTCCGCGCGCCGGGAAGCGCAAGCGCCTGGTGCTGACGCGGCAGGTCGCAGCGATTGTCCCCGATACCGAATTTCCCAACGCGCTGCGCTGGAATCCGATGGGCGCGTCATTCGATCAGGCGTTGAGCGAACTTGGCGTTACCGACGGCACCATCGCCATTATCGGCGGGCCGGAAGTGTTCAGCATGTTCCTGCCGCTTTACGACGCCTTTGACCTCTCCCGCGCCGCGAACGCGCGCATCCCCGGCGGCTTGCCGCCATTTACCGAAGTCGGGCCGAACGCGACGCCCGAGGATGTGCTGGCGCGGCACGGGCTCAAGCCCGGCCCGCGGCGCGATCTCGATGCCGCGGCCGGTGTCTCGGTGGTGAAGTGGACTCGCTAGCTTTTGGACGCCGCGACATGCCATCCAAAAGTTATTTGGGAATTTGCACGAGCTCTTTGACCTGGTCCGCCGTCAGCGGCGCCGTCAGGAATTTCTGGGCCACGGCATCGGCCATCACGCCATCCAGATCCTTGATCTGGTCGGTCTGCAGCGCCTCCTTCGGAATGAGCTTGACCACGCGCTGCACGATGGAATCCGGCAGGCCGGAATATTCGCCGTAGATCTTCAAGGCGTCGGGGCTCGAATACATCCAGTCGACGGTTTCGCGATAGGCCTGCATGAAGCGGACGATGGCGTCGTGCTTATTTGCCAGAGTCTGCGCGCCGGTGAGGTTGACGCGCACGACGCGCGTGCGCAGCGCAGCGACATCGGAGCCGCTCGCGACGATCCGCGTCTTGCCCTGTTCGACGAGATCGAGGCCGAACGGCGCAGCGCCGAAGCCGACATCGACCTGCCCGGTCATGGTCTGCGTGATGGTCGCTGCGATATTGCCGGTCGCCTGCGGCTTGGCGGTGAGATGATATTGCGCGATCAGCGCCAGGACGGACGCATGACTGGACGAACCGACCGCCGAAAACGCGATCGACTTGCCATTGAAATCCTGGACGGTCTTGATCGGCGAATCCGCCGGCACGTACCAATAGAGATCCGGGGCACCCGTCATTTCACTTGATATGATGCGGATCGGCGCGCCTTTGGCGAAGGTACCGACGGCAGCCGATACGCCCGATGCAACGGCGACGTCGATGCTGCCGCCGATCAGGGCCTGGATCGATTCCGGTCCGGCCGCGGTATAGAGCGTGTCGAGAACGAGCCCGTGCTTTTTGAAAATGCCGCCGCGCTGCCCGAGCTCGACGAGGCCGGCGTCCCAGGCGCCTTTTTGCGGAATGGCCACTTTAAGCGTGTCTTCCGCGAATGCCACGCGGCCGCTCGCAGCGAGCGCCAAAACACCGATGACAAGTATAACGAGACGACGCATATTTCCCTCCGCGCTTTCCCTGAACCTTCTTATGATGTTGGCATGACTTTACGCCCGGCTCCCGGCAGCGCAAGGCGCGTCGTCGTCGCGCTCGATTATGAAATCGCACAAGAACAGGCGTCCGCGCTCGGCCGTCTGGGCCGCGCGCTCGAGGCGGCGCTAGCCGCACTCGCCGCTTACGACGGTGTGGCTCCATACGACCACGGGGCTGGCGGCCCGGCTGCGGACCACCCCGAAAGCGGTAAGACCCGGGCGAGACTGGTCCAGGAGGCGAGCCACGCGCTGTGGTGTTTCATCGTCCAGCGCGAATCCTGCGGGCTGCGCGACCCCCGTCCGGTCATCCGCGACTACCGCGTCCCGGCCGAGGTGCAAAATCGCATGGGCATCGTCATCGCACCTCAAATCCGACGCCGCCCCACGCCCTAACCCGCGCCCTAACCCTGATCCTGGTGCGGTTCGCACCCCTTTTTCGCGAATGTTATTGGCTCGTTAACCTGGGGTCGGCAGGCCGCCACGCCCTGATACACGCGCCGCTGGCAGGCTGGGAAAGGCTTTATTCACCGTTCCCAATGCATTGTTCCTACTGAATCAATGGCGTTGCGGCGTCCGGAGTTGTGATGCGTAGCCTCCCCCTCCTCGACGAGCTCGAAGCCGCGCTGACCTCGGGGAGCATTCCCCGCCGGGTCGATATCCTCTCCCGCGTCACCGATCTCTTCGTCCACAATGCCGAGAGCTATTCCGAAGAGCAGATCGGCGTCTTCGACGATGTCATGGCGCGGCTGGTCAACACCATCGAGAACAAGGCCCGCGCCAAATTGGCCGAGCGCCTGGCGCCGATCGCCAATGCGCCGTCGAACGTCATCCATATGCTGGCGTTCGACGATGATATCGACGTCGCCGGCTCGGTGCTGTCTTTGTCGGATCGGCTTGATGAGCGCGACCTCCTGATCAGCGCCGGCACCAAGGGTCAGAAGCACCTCTTGGCGATCTCGCGGCGCCGCACGCTCAGCGAGTCGGTGACCAATGTTCTTGTCGAACGCGGCGACCACGAAGTCATCCACTCCGTGGTGAGAAACACCGGCGCGCGCTTTTCCGACGCCGGCTTCCGCATGCTGGTCAACCGCTCCGCCGACGATGACGGGCTCGCGACCGTTGTCGGCCTGCGTCCTGATATTCCCCGCGCGCATTTCCTGCTCTTGCTCGAAAAAGCCTCGGCCACGGTGCGCGCGCGACTTTCGGCGGAAAATCCGCAGGCCAAGATGACCATCGAAGGCGTCGTCGCCGAAGTCGTCAGCGGCATTCGCGAAGAGACGCGCTACGCGTCGCCCGATTTCGCCGCCGCCCAGGACGCCGTCGAGCGGCAGAATCGGCTGCGCCGCATCACTGAATCCGATGTCTATGAATATGCGCGCGACCGCAAGTTCGAGGAGACCGCAATTGCGCTGTCGATCATGTGCGACACGCCGATCGACGTGGTGGAGCGCGCGCTGCTCGATCCCGGCGCCGAGATCATCTTGATCCTCGCCAAAGTCGCCGACCTGTCACCGTCGACGACCAAGGCGATCTTGCTGCTGCGCGCCGCCGACCGCGGCATGTCGGCAAAGGATCTCGACCAGGCGCTGAACAGTTTCAACAAGCTGCACACCGATACCGCGCGGCGGGTGCTCAGCTTTTTCCGCGCCCGCGTCAAAAAGCCGATGCCGTCTGCGCCGGCGGACGCCGTGAACAGTTAAAGTTGACGCGAGCGACTGCGATCGTGCGCCGCCTGCTGCGCCGGCATCACCGCCGCCAGCGCCAACAACACGCCCGCTCCCAACATGCGGTTCATGCCCTTCCCCCTCTTCGTGTCACGACCCGAATTTAGCCAGGGACTTTGATTTGGCACGAGATATAGACCAGCCGAAGGCAAAAATATCAAACAATCTTGGCGTGCAGACAGCCCGCCACGCTGCGCTCACGTCGCGAGCCGCGGCATCAGGCTGAGCGCGGTCCCGGAATTGATCGAGGCGCGCTCGGCATCGGTGAATTTGTAAGCGGCAAAGCCATCGGCGGCCTCGATCCCTTTGCGGAACGGAAAATCCGAACCGAACATCAATTGCGAGACGGGAACCATGTCCAACAATGCCGCGAATTGGCCGGGCAGATTGCCTTGCGCGATTTCGTAGAAATATTTCTGCACGATCGGTGCCGGGCCGTCCGGCATCCGCGGATCCTTCTTCACCACCTGTTCGCGGATCAGGCGGCCGATCAAAAACGGCAGCGTGCCGCCGCTATGCGACCAGATGAAGCGAATATCCGGGCAACGGAATGCCGTGCCGCCCTCGCCGAAGATCAGGCTCGCGATGGTGCGTGTCGTGTCGGTGGCAAATTCGATGGTGCCGGGCGACACGCCCTTGATCATATTCGTGCAGCAGACCGGCGTGGTCGGATGCGTGTAGACTACGGCTTTGCGCCGATTGAGCTCCTCGAACACCGGCACAAAGGCCGGATCGCCGAGATATTTATCGCCGTAACTCGTGAACAGCCCGATGCCGTCGGCCTTGAGCACATCGAGCGCATATTCGATTTCGCGCAGACTGCCCTCGGTATCGGGCAGTGGAATGGCGGCGAACAGGCCGAACTTGCCGGGATAGTCCCTGCGCAGTTGCGCGCCATAATCGTTACAGGCACGCGACAGCTGCCGCGCTTCTTCGGCGTCGCCGAACCAGACGCCCGGCTGCATCAGTGAGAGCACCGCTGTCGTGGCGCCGGCTTTTTCCATGTCGGCCAGCGAGAGCTGCGGACTCCAAGCGGGCGGCGGCGCACCGACGCGATTCTTCGTCATTGCTGCTGCATGAACCGGCGGCAAATAATGATGATGCACGTCGATGCGCAGTTTTGGCGCGGCCGGTTGCGCCGCGGCCGGCCGCGGAGTGGCGGCATTCAGTCCAAGTCCACCAAGACCAAGTCCGCCAAGGCCAAGCGCAGTAATGCCGCCGGCGAGAAAATTGCGGCGCGCCGGATTTGCCGGAACTTCCGCGATCTCGCAGCAGGCGCATCCACGATAAAGGCGATGCCGCGTCGATTGCCGTGAAGCGCTTTGCAGTCGTGCGAAAGCGGACATTTCCTGCCCCCCATTGCAGTGGTTATGCGTAGCCCGGCGCGACATTAGCCGCCGTCAGCCGTTCGGCAAGAGGCTGGCGCGAAAGAACAGCGCGGTCGCGTGTTCACGGGTTTTCACGGCATGGAGCAACGATCGTGACAAAGCGTTAAAGGTTTTCTCGCAGAATCTACTTGACTATATACGGCTGGTATTTATGTGGAATTCAGCCGCTATTGGTCGGTTCGCGGGGACTGATCGGGCGGCTTTCGTTTTCGGTGTTTCGCTTGCCGTGTTTCGCTTGCCGTGGCGCCGGATTGCCGGCATCTCGGGTTTCTTATCTGGTTGGGGAGGACGGCATGAGCCAGAACGCCCTCTTGCGATCGGTGAAGGGCTTGGGGATCCCAGGTCCCGCCCGAAAGGAAGATAAAAAAAACAAATTGAAAGTGGCGTCTGCGGCGCCCGAGCATGATCGCCTGACGTCTGATTTTCAGAACCGGAATATTGCCGACGCCGCGCTGGCCGAGAAGCTGGCCAAAGACCACTTTGCTGTCCGCAACGGCGTCCGTTGCGCCGGCGTGCATTTGATCATCGATTTGCACGGCGCCAAGCGGCTCAACGACATCGAACATATCGAAGCGACGTTGCGGCGCTGTGTCGAAGCAGCAAGCGCGACGCTTCTGCATATCCACCTGCACCACTTCCAGCCGAGTGGCGTCTCCGGCGTCGCGGTGCTGGCGGAGAGCCATATCTCCATCCATACTTGGCCGAAGGCCGGCTATGCCGCGCTCGACGTTTTCATGTGCGGCTCGGCCGATCCGGATAAATGCATCCCGGTGCTGCGCGAGGCCTTTTCGGCAAAGCGCGTCGGCGTGAATGAATTGCTGCGCGGCCAGAAGGCTTAGAGCGTAATTGTTTCGGATTGAATCGTTTGTCGCTCTAGGATTTTGATTGAACATGATCTTTTCGGAAAGCTCGCTTCCACTTTTCCGGATCATGCTCTAATCGGCCAAGCGGGAACGCGATTTGCGCGGCCGGGCCAAAACCCGGCCGTTTTGTTAGCGGAGGGCGTTTTGACCAAAGCACTGCCGGAGAAGCGCTGGATCGCCGAAACGCTGTTCGACGCGCTCGGCTTCCGCATGACCTATCAGGTCGACAAGGTGCTCTACGAATTGCAGACCGCGCATCAGCATCTCGTGCTGTTCGAGCAGCCGTTCTTCGGCAAGATGCTGATGCTCGACGGCGCCGCCCAAATCTCGAAAAAAGACGAGTTCATCTATCAGGAGATGATGGCGCATGTGCCGCTATTCGCCCACGGCCGCGCGCGCGACGTGCTCATCATCGGCGGCGGCGATTGCGGCATCGCCGAGGAGGTGCTCAAGCACAAATCCGTCAAGCGCCTGACCCAGGTCGAGATCGACCCCAAAGTGGTCGAATTCGCCAAGGAGCATTTTCCCGAATTCACCCGGCCAGTTTTTGCCGACAGGCGTTTTGAGTCCGTCATCGACGACGGCGCGAAATATGTGGCCAAGACGGAGCGCGCCTTCGATGCCATCATTGTCGACTCGACCGATCCGCAAGGGCCTGGAAAAATCCTGTTCAGCGAGAAATTCTATGCCAATTGCCGGCGCTGCCTGACCAAAGGCGGCGTCTTGGTGACGCAGAGCGGCGTACCGTTTTTCCAGCAGCGTGAACTCGTATCATCCATTGCCAAGTTACGGCGGCTGTTCGCCGACGCGAGCTGCTTTGTCGCCGCGATCCCGATTTATATCGGTGGCCATATGGCGATGGGAATTGCCAGCGACAACAAAAGGCTGCGCCGGCACGCGGTGACGACGATCGCACGGCGCTATCGCAAGGCCGGCAGCTTCAAGACGATGTATTGGACGCCGGAAGTCCATGTCGCGTCGTTTGCGCAACCGCGCTTCATCGCCGAGGCGGTGGCGAGAGCAGCCAAAACGCGCGCGAAATCGTGAATGACAGGCGTCACAGCCTGCCTTTAGGATGGCGCCACGCAACAGCGCGTGAGGCCAAATCTCGAGGCATGTCATGAGCTTCTTCCCGGCGAAAGACCCTACATTCGGCGATGCACCTTCGTGTGACGCCATCGCGCAGGTGATTATTCCCCGCACGGTCGATCTCGGCGGCTTTCAGGTGCATCGTGTCTTGCCGTCGGCGCGCCAGCGCATGGTCGGCCCTTTCATCTTCTTCGACCATATGGGGCCGGCGGTGTTCCGCGCCGGCGACGGTGTCGACGTGCGGCCGCATCCGCATATCGGGCTGTCGACCGTTACTTATTTGTTCGACGGCGAGATCGTGCATCGCGACAGTCTCGGTTCGGCGCTGCCGATCCGGCCGGGCGCGGTCAATCTGATGACCGCCGGCCGCGGCATCGTGCATTCGGAACGCACCGCAGCCGATCATCGCGACGGCGGCGAGCCGCTCCACGGGCTGCAGTTGTGGGTGGCGCTGCCGGCCAAAGACGAAGAAATGGCGCCAGCCTTCGCCCACACCGCGGCAACCGATATTCCCGAATTGCGCGACAACGGCCTGGCGCTGCGCGTCATCGCCGGAAAGATGCACGGGCTGACATCGCCCGTCGGCACCACATGGGAAACGATTTTCGCCGAGGCGCATCTCAAGGCCGGCACGACACTGCCGATCAGCGCCGAGCACGAAGAGCGCGCGCTCTATGTCGTTGCCGGCGAGATCGAGATCGCCGGCGACCGTCACGGAGCGGAACGGCTTTTGCTGCTCAAGCCGGGCGAGCGCATCGAAGTCCAAGCGGTGAGCGACGCACACGTTATTCTCGTCGGCGGCGCGCCGATGGACGGCCCGCGCCATATCTGGTGGAATTTCGTCTCCTCGCGGAAGGACCGTATCGAAGCCGCCAAGGCCGACTGGAAGTCCGGCCACTTCGACACCGTGCCGGGCGACTCGACGGAGTTCATTCCGCTGCCGGAAAAATAACCGCAGCTCAGCTCAGACGCCGATCGCCGCCTTGATCCGCTCGCTCGATAGCGGCAGATCGCGGAAGCGGTGGCCTGTGGCATCGGCGATGGCATTCGCAACAGCTGCTGCTGCCGGCCCCTGCCCGGCCTCGCCGCTGCCGAGAAACGGCGCACCCGGCCGATTGATGATGTGGACCTCCATCGAGTCAGGCACCGCGGAAAAGCGCAGGATCGGATAGGTCGCCCAATCGACGCTGGTGATGCGGCGGTCGTCGAAACTCACATTCTCATAAAGCGTCCAGCTCATCGACTGCAGGATGGCGCCTTCGATCTGATTGGCGATGCCATCGGGATTGACCACCTGGCCGCTATCGACGGCGGCGACCGCGCGCAACATCCGCGCCCGGCCGGTTTCGTGATTGATCTCGACCTCGCATGCGACTGCGCAATAGGCCGCGAGATTTTTATAGCGCGCAAAGGCAAAGCCATAGCCGTGACCGGGACCATGGCTGGGCGTGCCGGCGCGCAGCTTCGCCGACCAGCCGAACCGCTCGGCGGCCGTCGACACCACTTCGCGCGCGCGCGGATCGTCGAGATGCTTCAAGCGGAACGCGACGGGATCGGTTCCGGCGGCCGCAGCCAGCTCATCCATGAAACTCTCGATGGAGAAGATATTCATGTAGGCGCCGAGCGAGCGCAGCGCTGAGACCCGGATCGGCATCGTGGGTAGAAAGTGATGCAGCACTTTCATGCTCGGAAATTTATAGATCGGATTGGAATTGCGGTCGCCGCCACCTTCCGGCATCGGAATCGGAAACGGCTTCGGTTCCGGAAACGGCGCGGCGAGATAGCGCGCCGCGATCAGCGACCCCGCCGGTCCCGGCCGCATCGAATGGGTGTTGCTCCAGACCGTGTAATCCCAGTCGGCGACCTTGCCGGACTCGTCCAAGGCGGCGTTGACCTTCACCATCATGGCGGGGCCATAAGGCTCCCAGGCGTGCTCCTGCTCGCGCGTCCATTGCACGCGCACCGGCCGGCCGGGCAGCGCGCGCGCCAGCAAAGCGGCATCGCCCGCAGCATCGTCGGCGCCGTTATGGCCGTAGCAGCCCGAGCCCTGGCTGTGGATGCAGCGCACCTTGTCTTTCGGCATGTGCATCATTTCGGCGATGGCGTCGCGATCCGGATAGACGCCCTGGGTGTGGGTCCACACTGTCAGCGTATCGTCCTGCATCTGCGCCACCGCACAGGACGGGCCGATCGAACCATGCGACACATAAGGCCGGGTATAGGTGGCCGAGACGGTCTTGGTATTCGCCGGCACTGGCTGCGGCTGGTCGATCACCTTGATGTCTTGCGCCGGCAGGCTTGCAAGCAGCGCCGGGAGTGCCGTCATATCCGGCAGCTTGGCATTCTCCTGCCAGCGCGCGGCGGCTGCGAGCGCGCGCATCGCCTCGATCGCCTGAAACTCGCGCGCGGCGATGACGGCGAGAAAACTGCCGTCGCGCACGACTTTGACCACGCCCGGCATCTTCTCGACAGCCGACGTATCGACGCTGTCGAGCACCGCGCCGTAGCTCGGCGGCCGCACGATCCGGCCATGCACCATGCCGTCGGGGCGGAAATCCTGCACGAAGGCTTCGCCGCCGGTCACTTTGGCCGGAATATCGACGCGCGGAATGCGCCGGTTGAGAAATTTGTACTGGGCGGGATCCTTCAGCACCGATTGCGGCGACGCTTGCACATGCAGCATCTCGCTCGCCACCAGATCGCCATAGGCAAAATGACGGCCGTCGGGCGCGATGACTGCGCCGCTGTCCGTCGTCATTTGCTCTGTAGGGACGCCGGCGCGCTGCGCCGCTTGCGCGATCAGAAGTTGCCGCACCTGCGCCGCGGCATGCATGATCGCGGTGCCGGAATCCTGCATGGAGTGGCTGCCGGCGGTGTAGCCTTCGTTGGCGGTGCGCCCGGTATCCGCCGTCACGATCGTTAGCCGGGCGAAATCGGCGTCCAATTGCTCGGCGGCGACCTGCAGCAGCGCCGTCTTGATGCCCTGCCCGAGCTCGGCCTTGCCGGTGAACACCGTGATCGTCCCGTCGGCATCGATGCGAATCCAGGAATCGAGGAACGGCGCCTGCTTGAGACTGCCCGGAAGCGGCGGTGGCGGCGCCAGAGCGGGTTGCGGCGCCGCAACTGGCGGAGGGGCGCCGTCCTGCGCCAAAGCCGCAGACGAGAAACTGAAGACCAGCGCGCCTGAGCCGGCGAGCACCGCGCGCCGCGAGATGACGATCCCGGTGTCGCTCATCCGGCCTCTCCTCGTTGCGCCGTGGTCAACGTATGCTGCGCCCGATGCACGGCACGCAGGATGCGCATATGGCTGCCGCAACGGCACAGATTGGGTTCGAGCCAGGCGCGGATCTCGCCGTCGCTGGCATGCGGATTTCGCTGCAGCAGCGCCTGCGCCCGCATCATCATGCCGGGAATGCAGTAGCCGCACTGCGCCGCCTGCGCCTCGATGAAGGCCTGCTGGATCGGCGCGGGCTTGTCCTCGGTGCCGAGCCCCTCGAGCGTCGTGATTTCCTTGCCGGCGAGCAATGCGATCGGCGTCACGCAGGAAAAGATCGGCTCGCCATTGACGAGCACTGTGCAGGCGCCGCATTGACCGAGCCCGCAGCCGAATTTGGCGGCGTTGAGCTTGAGATCGCCGCGCAACACGTAAAGCAGCGGCGTGCGCGGATCGGCATCCACGTCATGCTCGGCATTATTCACGTTGAGCTTCATGTGTCGTCCCTTGTTGGGTAGCGGTGGAAGCGGAGCCGTTGGCCGGCGCGGCGTTGGCTGGCGGCGTGCGCAAAGCCGCGCGCGCGGCGGTAATGCTGGTGTCGATGTCGGTCCAAGCCGGCTTGGCGGTGAAGTTTGCCCGCAAATAGCGCGCCAGAGCCGCGACCTGCGCGTCGTCCATGGCATTGGCAAAGCCCGGCATGATCGGCGCGCGTTTGGCTTCGGCCGCGGGCAAGCCGTTGAGCACGACATTGACCAAATTGCGCGCGCTCGGCCCGTTGATATTGCTCGACAGTGCGAAATCGATGCCGCCGAACGGCGCCGCGCGCGGCCCCTGGTGGCATCCGGAGCAAGTGGCGGCATAGATCAGCGCGCCCTGCTCACTGTCGGCGGCCGGATCGCGGCTTTGCGACGTGTCGGCTTGGCTGTCAGCGCTTGCCGCAGCGATCGTCTTGCCGCGCGCGCTTTGCGTCGCGACTTGTTTCGTGACTTGCGGCGTGGGTGCGTCCGGCGCGCCGATCTGCGCCGCAATATAAGTCGCGAGCGCATGCAGGTCGTCGCCCGGCGCCGTGCCGAGATTGCTCGCGACTTCGAGCATCGGACCGCGCGCCACGCCGTGATCGGCATTGAAGCCATTGCTTAAATACTGCAGCAGAGTGTCGGCCGTCCAAGGCACCGGCGCCGGCGACGACGCGTTGATGGCATAGGCGCTCCAGCCTTCGGCCTCGCCGCCGGAGAATTTCTCACCCGCCTTCTCCGCGCCCAGAACATTTCGCGGCGTGTGGCAGGCGCCGCAATGACCGAGACCTTCGGCGAGATAGGCGCCGCGATTCCAGGCCTCGTCGTGCGCCGGGTCCGGCTGGTACGGGCCGGGCTTGAGAAACAGCAGATTCCAGCCATGCATCACGAGCCGCACGTTCAGCGGGAACGGCAGCCGATTTTGCGGCGCGGTAGCGCGCACCGGCTGCCGCGTCATGAGAAAGGCATAGAGCGCCGTAGCATCGTCGTCCGACACCAAAGTGAAATGATCGTAGGGAAAAGCCGGATAAAGATGGGCGCCGTCGCGGCGCACGCCGTGGCGCAGCGCACGCTGGAAGGCCGCCAACGACCAATTGCCGATACCGGTTTCCGGATCGGGCGTAATGTTGGTTGAATAGATGGTGCCGAATGGTGTCGGCAACGCGAGCCCGCCGGCGAATTCCCGGCCTGACGGCGCGGTATGGCAGACGCCGCAGCTGCCGATCGCGGCAAGCTCGGCGCCGCGCTTCACCGCAACGGAATCAAAGCTATTCGCCTGCGGCGGCGGAATCGGACCATAGGGCGGCTGAAACGCAAGAATAGCGTAGACAACAAGTCCGAGAATCAAAACGACGCAAAGAAGGAAAACAGTTCTGACAAATCCGCGCATATCGTGGACCAGTCGGAAAACAAGCCGCGCCCCGCCCGCAGCGCCGGCATTGCTTCAACGGCCGCCACCATATGAAGTTCCGCCGGCTCTCGCGCCGCTGTAAATTAGCGGCTGCCACGGCCGTGGGAAGGACCCAAAAAGGGGAAAAGTCCGATGACCGCCCATTATCGTGTTCATTTCCTGTTGATCGGCGCGATTTTTGCGATGCTCGCGGGCGGAATGACGCCAGCGCGCGCCGAATCCGACCTCGAGCACGCCTATCGCATCATGGCCGGCAAGCAATTCGTCGATCTTACCCATTCGTTCGGCCCGGAGACGCCGGTCTGGGCCGGCTTCGGCCAGGCGAGATTCTCGCCGGCCGCGGATCCAAAAACCGGCGCGCCCTATACCATCGCCAAGGACGAATTCCGCGCCACCTATTATCAAATGGTCGGGCAATACGGCACGCATGTCGATCCGCCGGCGCATTTTGCGCAAGACGGGATCACCATGGATCAGATCCCGCTGAAACAGATGATCCTGCGGCTGGTCGTGCTCGACGACACGCCCTACCTCGCCAAGGATCCGAACCACGCTTTCTCGGTGGCCGACCTCAAGGCCTGGGAGCGCGCGCATGGCCGCGTGCCCAAGGGCGCTTTCGTCGCACTCCGCACCGACATGTACAAGGACTGGGACACCAATCCCGAGCGCTTCAAGCGCGAGCCGTTTCCTGCCTGGTCGTTCGAGACCATCAAATATCTCTATGCGCAGCGCGACGTGACCGCGACCGGCCACGAGTCGATGGATACCGATACCACCGACAAGATGGAGTCGGAGACTTACATCCTGCAGCACGGCCATTATCAGATCGAGGTCATGGCCAATCTCGACAAAGTACCACCGACGGGCGCCCTGATCGTCGTAACATGGCCGAAGGTCGAAAAAGGTCTAGGCTTTCCAGCGCGCGCGTTTGCGATTCTACCGTGAACGGATTACCGCCGTCGCGCGACTGATCCATCGGGCAAAAACACGGACCAAAATCAGAAATGAACAAGGTGAAGTGTTGTAAAAGCCGCGCGGCCTCAGCCGCGGCTTTCTTGATACTGCAGATTTTTGGCTGGCCGGGCTTCGCGCCGCCAGTTCACGCCGCAACGGCAGTCTCGATCAAAACCCACATCGTCGAGATCGGAGTCGATGTCGCCGACGCGCTGAAATCCTATCCGGGCCTGTTCGACAATTGCGTCGCCGAGGGCAAAGCTTACGCGGCGCAGATGCGCGCGCAGGCCGAGAAGGAACATCACGATGACCCGGCCATGTTCCGCGACGGCACGGCATGGACCTACGACCGCGCTTATGAGCTGCGCTCGGCGATCGGTCGCTATATCAGCGTCGTGCGCAGCGACGATACGTTCGAAGGCGGTGCTCATCCCAATCACGTGGTCGACACCGTCCTGTGGGATACGCAGGCGCAGAAGCGCATCTCGATCCGGCCGTTCTTCACCGAGACCGCCGATGACGGCCCGACAATGAACGCGCTCGCCGCCGAGGCGAAACTTGCGGTCGCCAGCGTGAAGATCGCCAATGGCGTCCCCGCCGGGAGCGACGACAAGCTGCCGGCCAACATCACGCCCGCGCAATATCTGCGCAAGGACACCTTCATCAGCGACGGCATCAAGCCCACGCTGCTCAAGCTCGGCCCGGTCACGCTCGCGCCGTCGTCCGAAGCGGGTAAAAGCTCCGGATTGACGTTTCACTACGGGCCCTATGCGGTCGGACCCTATGTCGAAGGCTCCTATACCGCCTTCGTGCCGTGGACCGCCTTTCGGCAATATCTGACCCCCGAGGGCGCCGGGCTCTTCGGCGGGACGCGGCCTAAAAGCGACAGTGATAAGTGGTGACGGCGCAAATGGTGATCACGCGGCTTGGCGCTGTGCCTTGGTCCAGGCTTCAATCTCGCGCTCGGCTTCGGCTTTGGCGAAGCCGTAACGGGCGCGCAGGCGCGCGACCAGTTCCGAGCGCCGGCCGGCAATGCGGGTGATATCTTCGTCGGTGAGCTTGACCCAGTTATTGCGGATTTTCCCCTTGAATAGCATCCAATTGACTTCGATCTGGTCCCAGTTCATCGATTGTCTCCCTGTTCGAGGACGCACGACGCCGCACTCCGCGTCGATCATGAACTTGTCGATGACAGCCGCCCGATGCGGCCTCAATTCGGCGATATCGGGGTCATTCAGCGATGAATTTTGTTCCGGATCGGGCGGCTTCGCTGTGTCAGTGTCTCTATCGCAATAGCGCGGCGTGCGTGGCCCTTTCCTCACACGGCGTTAAAGAACTTCGAATCGAATAGATGACTCGATGCGCCTGAGCCATGCTTTCGGAACATCATGACGCCGCCCGCTCCAAGCCCTGACATCGAACGTCTTGCGCGCGACATTCGCTCCGGTCAGCGTGTGGTGCTGTCGCGCGCCATCACGCTGATCGAGAGCAAACGCGCCGATCACCGCGCCACCGCAGCGGCTTTGACCCAGGAACTGCTGAAAGATACCGGCAACGCCGTGCGCGTCGGCATTACCGGCGCGCCGGGCGTCGGCAAATCCACCATGATCGAGGCGCTTGGCAGCATGCTGACGGCTCAAGGCCACAAAGTCGCGGTGCTCGCGGTCGACCCTTCGTCGCGTCGCACCGGCGGGTCGATCCTGGCCGACAAGACGCGCATGGCAAAGCTTGCCAATGATGAACAAGCTTTCATCCGTCCCTCGCCGTCTTCAGGCACGCTCGGCGGTGTTGCTGCGCGAACGCGCGAGACCATGCTGCTCTGCGAGGCCGCGGGCTATGACGTCATTTTGGTCGAGACCGTTGGCGTCGGCCAATCCGAAATCGCAGTTGCTGATATGACTGACTTTTTTCTTGTGCTGGCGATGCCGGGGGCGGGCGACGAATTGCAGGCGCTCAAGAAAGGCGTGGTCGAACTCGCCGACATGATCGCGGTCAACAAAGCCGACGGTGACAATCTTCCCCGCGCCAAGCTTGCCGCGGCCGAATATAGCGCGGCGCTGCATATTCTCAGCCCCCGCTCGCCGAACTGGTCGCCGCCGGTCGTCACCTGCTCGGCGCTCAAAGGCGACGGCATCGAGAAATTGTGGTCGCATATTCTCGATCATCGGAAAAGGCTTGCCGCCTCGGGCGAGCTCAAAGCGCGCCGCGGCGAGCAGCAGGTGAAATGGATGTGGACCATGCTCGAAGAGCGGCTGTTCGAGCCGTTGCGCTCCGACCGCGCAGTGAAAGCGGCCTTGCCGCGTATCGAGGCTGACGTCGCCGCCGGACGTCTTGGGCCGGCAAACGCCGTCGAACAGATCGCCGCCATGCTCGCGGGTTGATGATGCGGGTTCTGATCACCGGCTTTGGTCCGTTCCCCGGCGCGCCGTTCAATCCCAGCGCGCTGTTGGTGAAGGCGCTTGCCCGAAGGCGCCGGCCAGCTCTGGCGGACATCGAACTGACCACGCATGTCTTTGCCACGAGCTACGCGGCGGTCGATCGCGATTTGCCGAAGCTCATGGCGCAACAGCCGGACGTGGTGTTGCTGTTCGGCCTGGCTGGGCGGCGGCGCCACCTTTGCATCGAGACACGCGCACGAAACGCAGTGACGCTGCTGTTTCCGGATGCTGATCGGAACAAGCCGCAACACAGCGTGATCGCGGCCGACGCGCCGTCATCGCGCAGAGGCCATGCGCCGTTCATGCGAATGCTCGGTGCGGCGCGCGGCCGTTTTCCGTCTCGCCTATCGCGCGATGCCGGGCGCTATCTCTGCAACTACGTCTATTGGCAGGCGCTGCAGTCTGCGCAGAACAGCCGCCCGCTGGTCCAGTTCATCCACATTCCACCGGTCAGGATCGGACCGCGCCGGCCCCGCAAACAGCGGCCCCTGTCGCTCGCCGAACTAATGCGTGCCGCTGAAGCTATTCTGATTGTGCTGAAAGCCGCAGTCTGACACTGGAGATCGGCTTGCTCATCCGGATTGCGTCAGTGCCTCCGTCACCCTCACCCCACCGACCTCAAATCCGTTCCAATTGCGCAATACCGGCTGCATGAACGGCGCAAGCGCCCGACGCTCGGCGTCGCTCATCGGCAAGAAGCGCGCGATCATCGCCGCCATGATCGCCTGCGCGGCGCGGCCGGCGCCATCGTCGCATTTGAGCGCGACGCCGAGGCCCTCTTCCGGCAGCGCGCCGCAATAGACGCCTTCGGCGCCGGTCTTGACGAAAACGCGCGCGCCGAAGATCTGCATGATCTCGGTGCAGAACCGGCCGGTGCCGGCGACGTGCCAGGGATTCTGCGCGCAGGCGCGAAGGAGTCGCTGCGCGGCCGCGGTGCGCACGGGCGACAGGCCTTCGCCGGTTACGAATTTAGCAAAGCCGCGCGCCAGATTTTGCAGCGGGATCGCCCAGGTCGGCACCGAACAGCCGTCGGTCGCGCGGCGATCGTCAGACAGCACGGCGCCGGTCAGGCCCTCGATCACGGCGCGCACTTCGCGCTGGACTTTATGCTCGGGCTGCCAATAGTCGGCATGATCTATCCCCATCGCGCATGCGAGGCACAGGAAACCCGCGTGCTTGCCGGAGCAATTGTTATGCACCGCCGACGCCGTGCCGGTCTTCGCCAACGCGTAAGCTGCCGATTGCGCCATCGGCCAATGCGCGCCACACCGCAGTGCTGATGCATCAAGCCCGGCCGCCGCCAACATGCGCTCGACGCCAGCAACATGCGCGGGCTCCCCGCTATGCGACGCGCAGGCGAGCGCCAATGCCTCGTCGCCAAAGCCGTAACGCTCGGCCGCGCCCTGCTCCACAAGCGGCAAGGCCTGAAATGCCTTGATTGCTGAACGCGGAAACACCGGGACGGCGACATCGCCGACGGCGAGCACCGTTTTTCCGTTCGCGTCGGCTACGGCGATAGCGCCGCGATGGCAGCTTTCCACCAGCGCTCCACGCGTAATTTCGACAAGAATCGGATCGGTCATTGTCATTCCGTCGTGGCCATCTTGCATTGATCGGCATAATTTGGATTCGCCGGGACGGACGTAAGCAGACTCCTCGTCCGAGTCTACTGTCAGGACATCACCATGCGCCGGCTCACCATAGTCGTTCCGGTCCTCAATGAGGCAGCGATCATCGTGCCCGCCCTGCGGGCGCTGGCGCCGCTGCGCGCCCGCGGCGCCGAAGTCATCGTCGTCGACAGCGGCTCTGCCGACGGCACCCCCGGCCTCGCTGTACCTTTGGCCGATCGCGTCGTCGCCGCGCCGCGCGGCCGCGGCGCACCGATGAATTTAGGCGCGACGCTCGGCGCGGGCGACGTGCTTTTGTTTCTGCATGCGGACACAGCACTGCCGGACAGTGCCGACGGCCTGATCGCGCAGGCGCTCGAACGGCACGCCTGGGGCCGTTTCAATCTGCGCATCGCCGGGCGGCATCCGTTTCTCGCCGTCGTCGCGCGCATGATAAATTGGCGCTCGCGATGGAGCGGCATCGCCACCGGCGATCAGGCCATGTTCATGACCCGCGCGGCGTTCGAAGCAGTTGGCGGATTTCCCGATCTGCCGCTGATGGAGGACGTCGCGCTGTCGCAAAAACTCAAGCGGCTCGGTCCGCCGTTCTGCATCGCCACACCGGCTATCACATCAGACCGCCGCTGGGAATATAACGGCGTGTTCCGCACCATCTTTCTGATGTGGCGGCTGCGGCTTGCTTATTACCTCGGCGCCGCACCCGCTTATCTGGCGTCGCGCTATCCGCCGATAAGAGCTTTTAATTTGCGCATGTCCTCATCGGAAAACCGGTCCGCAGTTTTCCGGGACAGGCGCTAGCCACGCAGAGCGGCTCCGGCCCATAACGCCGGCGCCGATCGCGCATATTGCGCCGGCCGGGCGACTTCGGCGCCGAGCGTCTGTGCGGCATGCCAGCCCCAACGCGGATCGTCGAGGAATGGGCGCGCCAGTTGCTGCATCGCCTCCGGATAACCATCTACCATTGTCTCTTGCTCAAACTCCCATGCAGCCCATCTTGACCACATCCCGACGGTTGCGAAAGATCATCGTGCTCATCCTCCTTGCCGCTTTTCTCCTTCCTGTTGTCGTGCGTGCCTCGGCTTACGCGTTCTATCGCGGTACGACGAATTGGCGTAAGGCCGATTGGTCGAGCAGTGGATTGTTGCCGCGAGCAGAGACCTATGCGCCGGCGCGCGTCCTCATTATGTCGGGCCGCGCCGGCGGTCTTAAAGGTGTGCTTGCCATCCATAGCTGGATCGTCGTCAAGCGCGCCAACGCCGAGAGCTGGACGCGCTATGACGTCGTTGGCTGGACGCCAGTGCCGGTGCAAACAAACTATTGGGTAGCGGACGCGCGCTGGTTCGACACGGTGCCGACGATCGTTGCCGATATCAGCGGCGCGGAAGCGCAGGCGCTGATCCCCAAGATCGAGACGGCGGCGCAACACTATCCCTACGGCAAGTCCGGCGACTATCGGATCTGGCCGGGACCTAACAGCAATACTTTCGTCGCCGCGGTTTTGCGCGCGGTGCCGGAACTGGAGCTGCAACTGCCGCCGAATGCCGTTGGCCGCGATTACCGATCCCTGCCCTATGCCGGTCTCACCGATAGCGGTACCGGCATCGAGATCAGCCTCTGGGGCGTTTTAGGCGTGAAGCTCGGCTGGGTGGAAGGCCTCGAGCTCAATGTGCTGGGGCTTGTCGCCGGGTTCGACTTCCGTCACCCGGCGATCAAGCTTCCCGGTTACGGCCGCATCGGATTTGCCGCGGCGTGATCAGCCGCGCAAAGCGGCTCCGGCCCATAAAGCCGGCGCCGACCGCGCATATTGCACCGGCCGGGCGACTTCGGCGCCGAGCGTCTGTGCGGCATGCCAGCCCCAATGTGGATCGTCGAGGAAGGCGCGCGCCATCGCCACCATGTCGGCCTTGCCTTCGGCGATGATGGCTTCGGCCTGCTTGGCGGACACGATCATGCCGACGGAGCGCACCGCGATGCCGGTCTCCTTGCGCACGCGCTCGGCGACCGGGACGTTGAAGCCCGGATCGTTGGGCCAGCGGCTTTCGGTGGTGATATTGCCGGAGGAAATATCGACATAGTCGAGGCCCGCTTCCTTGAGCGCCTTGGCCAGCGCGACGGCGTCGTCGCCGGTCAATCCGCCCTCGAGCCAGTCGGTGCCGGTGATGCGGGCGCCGAGCGGAATGCCGCGCGGTACCGCGGCCCGGGTTTCACGCGCGACTTCGAGCGGAAAGCGCATACGGCCGGCGAGCGAGCCGCCAAATTCATCATTGCGCTTGTTGGATAGCGGCGACACGAAGCTGTGCAGCAGATAGCCATGCGCCAGATGCAGCTCGATGGCGTCGAAACCAACACGCACCGCGCGCTTGGCGCCATCGACGAAGGCTTTGCGCACCCGCGCCATATCCTCTTCGTTCATGGCGCGCGGCGTGTGCCAGCCGGGGCCGAACGGCACCGCCGAAGGTGCAATGGTAGGCCAAGGGTCTTCGTTCGGACCCAACGCCTTGGCGCCTTCCCAGGGCCGCTGCGAGGAGGCTTTCCGTCCGGCATGCGCGAGCTGGATGCCAAGCTTAGACGTGCCGATGCGCCGGCAATGCAGCACCACCCGCTTGAGCGCGTCCTCGCAGGCGTCGGAATAAATCCCCATGCAGCCATGGGTGATCCGGCCGAGCCGCTCGACATGGGTCGCTTCAAGGACGACGAGGCCGGCGCCGGAATTCGCCAGCATGCCGAGATGGGTCATGTGCCATTCATTGGCGACGCCATCGTCGGCCGAGTACTGGCACATCGGCGCGACGACGATGCGGTTCGGCAAAGTGAGATCGGCAAGCTTTATCGGCGAGAACAAAACACTCGACATCGTTGTCTCATATCGGCTGGGGAGGAAAATGATCAGGAGCGCGGCGCCAAGGAAAGCATCGGCGCGCACGCTCCTTTACGGTTCGGATTTTGGATATCGCGTCAGGAGGCCGAAATCCAGTCCGGCCAATGTCCAATAGGACCAAGGACCTAATCGGGCCAGCCCGCGACCGGGAGCCCATTGGCCCGCGCCGCGACCGGCGGCAGATCGGCCTCGCCGCCCAGGACTGCATCGGCCGCTAGATTCAACGGCACCAAGCGGTCGGGCAGAAGCCGATGCGGCGTCTGCATTCTTCCGAGAAACTCCGGCTCTTCGTCATGCGGCGGCAGGCCGGCGATCCCCGCCCATTGGTCGCGCACCCGCAAGACTCTGCGCATTTCATCCAAAAATTCGGCTTTGGTGTAGTAGTGCCGCCAGCGGCCGGTGTCGCACAGTTCGATCAAATGCTCCTGGCGACGCTCCACCAGTGCGAGCCATCTGCGCGCAACGCTGCCGTACCGCCCCTGTTCACGCTCCGACATGTTGATGAAGCCAAAAGCGCCCGCCGAATCGGCGTTTTTTATATTTACGGCAGCGCCGCGATTCGGCAATCAAAATGAATGCGTTTCTGCAAGAGCAAGTTATTGACTTTTAGTTTGTGGATAACAGCGTGCAAATCGATTCGAGATTCTTAACATTCCAAACAAATCAGGACCGCGACTTTTTGTTGATATTACAGCCGCACGCGCAGGCGATTTGCCAGTTCGCCGACAATGCCGCGGCGGAAAACCAGCACGCAGACGACAAAGATCGCGCCCTGGATCACCAGCACCCATTGGCCGAACGGCGCCAGATAGTTCTCCATGGCGATGATCAGAAAGGCGCCGACGATCGGGCCGAATACGGTCCCGAGGCCGCCGACCAGCGTCATCAGCACGACTTCGCCGGACATGGTCCAATGCACGTCGGTGAGCGAGGCAAGCTGAAACACCAGAGCCTTGGTCGCGCCGGCAAGCCCGGCCAGCGTCGCCGACAGCACGAAGGCAACGAGCTTATAGCGGTCGGTATTGTAGCCGAGCGAGATGGTGCGCTGCTCGTTCTCGCGGATGGCGCGCAGCACCTCGCCGAACGGGGAATCGATGATGCGATAGATCAAGAACATCGCGCCGAGCGTGACGACGAGAACGAACACATACATATTCATTTCGACGCCGAGATCGAACACGCCGAACAGGCGGCCGCGCGGCACCGCCTGAATGCCGTCCTCGCCGCCGGTGAATTTCACCCGCAAGGCGACGAGATACATCATCTGCGCCAGCGCCAGCGTGATCATGGCGAAATAGATGCCCTGGCGGCGGATGGCGACGACGCCGGCAACGAGGCCGAGCGCGGCGGCGGTCGCCGTGCCGACAAGGATGGCCAATTCGGGCTGCAAGCCCCAGGACTTGGCCGCATAGGCGGCGACATAACTTGCCCAGCCGAAAAACAGCGCGTGGCCGAACGACAGCAGCCCGACATAGCCGATCAACAGATTGAAGGCGCAGGCGAACAGTGCAAAGCACAAGGCCTTCATCAGAAAAACCGGGTAAAGCACGAAAGGCGCGGCCACGAGGAATATGACCATGACAGCCGCAGCGACGGCGAGGCTCCACGGCGTGTCGCGCCGGATCGCCATCGCAGGAACGTCTGCCGCGCTCGCCATTACACGCCCCGTCCGAACAACCCGGCCGGCCTGACCAGGAGCACGATGATCATGATGGCGAAAATGACGGTGTTGGAAGCTTCCGGGAAAAACACTTTGGTCAGGCCTTCGACGATGCCGAGCGCGAAGCCGGTCAAGATCGCGCCCATGATCGAGCCCATGCCGCCGATCACGACGACCGCGAACACGACGATGATGATGTCGGAACCCATCTGCGGCGAGACATTATAGATCGGCGCCGCCATGACGCCAGCCAAAGCCGCAAGCCCGACGCCGAAGCCATAGGTCAGCGTCACCATCCGCGGCACATTGATGCCGAAGGCCCGCACCAGGGTCGGGTTCTCGGTCGCGGCGCGCAGATAAGAGCCGAGCCGCGTCCGTTCGATCGCAAACCAGGTGCCGAAACACACCACCAGCGAAAACGCGATCACCCAGGCGCGATAATTCGGCAGGAACATGAAGCCGAGATTGCGGCCGCCGCGCAACTCGTCCGGCATCTGATAGGGCTGGCCCGAGGAGCCGTAATAATTGCGGAACACGCCCTCGATGATAAGCGCCAGCCCGAAGGTGAGGATCAACCCGTAAAGGTGGTCGAGATTTTGTAGCCGCTTCAAGAACAGCCGCTCGATCAAAATGCCGGTGAAGCCGACCAGGATCGGCACCACGATCAACGCCACCCAGTAATTCAGCCCCAGATATTGCATCAGCATATAGGCGGCGAAGGCGCCCATCATGTACTGCGCGCCGTGGGTGAAATTGATGATGTTGAGCATGCCGAAGATGACGGCAAGCCCGAGGCTCAAGAGCGCGTAGAACGAGCCGTTGATCAGGCCGAGCAGAAGCTGACCGAACAAAGCTTGCGAGGGAATACCGAAAATCTCGAACATGGAGCCCGCCCGGTTCGCCTCCCCCCGCCCGGCGCGAGGAGAGGCAAATTTGCTCTAGTTGGTCACCAGCGGGCAATTGCCGTCCTTCAGCGGACGGAAGGCTTCATCGGCGGGAATGGTGGCCCGCAGCTTGTAATAGTCGCCCGCATATTTGGATTCTTCGGGCTTCTTCACTTCGAACAGATAGGCGGGGTGAATCTTGCGGCCGTCGGCACGGACCGTGCCCTTGCCGAACAGCGGGTCGTCGGTCGGGATGTCCTTCATCTTGGCGACCACCGTCTTCCCGTCGGCCGTGCTCTTCAGCGCCGCGACGGCTTTCAGATAATGCGTCACCGCCGAATAGACGCCGGCATGGACCATGGTCGGCCATTTGCCCGGCATCTGCGCCTGCCAGCGCTTGGTCCAGGCGCGATTGGCATCGGTCATGTCCCAATACCAAGTCTCGGTCATGACCAGGCCCTGCGCCGTCTTCAACCCGAGCGAATTGACATCGCTGATGAACACCAACAGACCGGCGAATTGCTGGCCGCCCGAAGTGATGCCGAATTCGGCGCCCTGCTTGATGGAATTGATGGTGTCGCCGCCGGCATTGGCAAGACCGATAACTTTGGCCTTCGACGCCTGCGCCTGCAGCAGGAACGACGAGAAGTCGCTCGTGTTCAGCGGATGGCTGACGCTGCCCAAAACCTTGCCGCCATTGGCGAGCACGACTGCTGTGGTGTCGCGTTCGAGCGCATGGCCGAAGGCGTAGTCCGCGGTGAGAAAGAACCAGGTGTCGCCGCCGCTTTTCACCAGCGCTTTGCCGGTGCCGTTGGCGAGCATCCAGGTATCGTAGGTCCAGTGGATCGTGTCCGGCGAGCATTTCGCCCCGGTGAGATCGGAGCTCGCCGCGCCGGAGACGATGAAGACCTTGTTCTTCTCACGCGCCACTTCGTTGACGGCGAGCGCGACGCCGGAATTGGGCACGTCGACGATCATGTCGACATGATCGACGTCGAACCATTGCCGCGCCAGATTCGCGCCGACGTCGGGCTTATTTTGCATGTCGCCCGTCACGACCTCGACTTTCATGCCGTGGGCCGCCGGGTTGAAGTCCTCGATGGCCAATTTGGCGGCGGCGACCGATCCAGGGCCGCCGAGGTCGGCATAAAGACCCGACATGTCGCTCATCACGCCGATCTTGACGTTGAGATCCTCGGCCTGCGCCGCTGTACCGACAAATACGGCGGCCGCGACTAACGCTACGCTCGCGATTTTCATTGTGCAGTTCTCCTCGTGATCATCCGGTCGGGCACGTCAGTTGCTGGTCAGCAACGGACAATTGTCGTCTTTCATTGGGCGGAACGCCTCGTCGGCCGGAATGGTGGTCCGCAGCTTGTAGTCGTCGCCGGGATATTTCGATTCAGCCGGCGATTTCACCTCGAACAGATAAGCCGGATGAATTTTGCGGCCGTCGGCGCGGATGAGGCCCTTGCCGAAGACCGGATCGTCGGTCGGTATCTCTTTCATCTTGGCGACTTCGGACTTGCCGTCGGCGGTGCTTTTGAGCGCGGCGACCGCTTTGAGATAATGCAGCACCGCCGCGTAATCGCCGGCCTGGTTCATATTGGGAAATTTGCCCGGCCGCTGGGCTTGCCAGCGCTTGCTCCAGGCCCGCGTCGAATCGTTCATGTCCCAATAAAATGTCTCGGTGAGCACAAGACCCTGCGCCACCTTGAGCCCGAGCGCTTCGACGTCGCCGACATAAAACAACAAGGCGGCAAAGTGCTGCCCGCCGGCCGTGATGCCGAACTCCGAGCCTTGCTTGATCGCGTTGATGGTGTCGCCGCCGGCATTGGCGAGACCGATGATCTTGGCTTTCGAAGCCTGCGCCTGCAGCAAGAACGACGAGAAGTCCTGATTGTTGAGCGGATGGCTGACGCTGCCCAGCACCTTGCCGCCGCTCGACAGCACGACTGCGGTCGCGTCGCGTTCAAGCGCATGGCCGAACGCATAGTCGGCGGTGAGGAAGTACCAGGTGTCGCCCCCCGATTTCGCCAAGGCGCCCGCGGTAGAGTGCGCGAGCATCCAGGTGTCGTAGGTCCAGTGCACGGTATTGGGCGAGCATTTCGGTCCGGTAAGATCGGAGATCGCGGCGCCCGAGACCAGAAGGACCTTGTTCTTCTCGCGCGCCACTTCGCTGACCGCGAGCGCGACGCCGGAATTCGGCACATCGACGATGGCGTCGACGCCGTCAACGTCGAACCATTGCCGCGCGATATTCGAGCCGATATCGGGCTTGTTCTGATGGTCGGCGCTGACGATGTCGACCTTCATATTATGCGCCGCCGGGTTGAAGTCTTCGACCGCCATTTTCACGGCGGCAACCGAGCCGGCGCCGTTGTCGTCGGCATAAAGGCTCGACATGTCGGTGAGCACGCCAATCTTGACGTTGGTGATTTGAGCTTGGGTGGTTTGGGCTTGCGCCGCCTCCGCCAACAGCGCGGCGGCCGCACATGCGACATAGGCTACGAACCTCACAGCACTCCTCCCTTTTTGGCGCGGGCTTTTTTCGCCCTTTTCCAGCTTACCTTATCAGACACCGAGATAATCGTGCACTTTATCCATATTGGCCTTTAGTTCAGGGGTCGAAAATTCGTCAACGATGCGGCCGTGCTCCATGACGTAGTGGCGGTCGGCGACCGCGGCGGCGAAATGGAAATTCTGTTCGACCAGAAGAACGGTGAAGCCCTGCGCTTTAAGTGTCCCGATCGTATGGCCGATCTGCTGAATAATGACGGGTGCAAGACCTTCGGTCGGCTCGTCGAGCAGCAACAGACGGGCACCGGTGCGCAAGATGCGTCCGATCGCGAGCATCTGCTGCTCGCCGCCCGAGAGTTTTGTGCCCTGGCTGTTCAGCCGCTCGCGCAGATTGGGAAACAGCGTGAAGATGCGCTCGAGATCGAGACCGCCCGGACGCACTTGCGGCGGCAGCAAAAGATTCTCGCGCACATCGAGACTGGAAAAAATTCCGCGCTCCTCCGGACAGAAGGCCATGCCGCAGCGCGCGATGGCGTCCGATTGCAACCCGATGGTTTCGCGGCCTTCGAAGCGCACCGAGCCTTTGCGCTGACGCACGATGCCCATGACCGATTTCAAAGTCGTGGTCTTGCCGACGCCGTTGCGTCCGAGCAGCGTCACCACCTCGCCCGGCTGCACCTGAAAGGTCACGCCATGCAGGATGTGCGATTCACCGTACCAGCTCTCGAGATCTTTCACGGCGAGCATGGGATCGGGCATAGCTGTTTCCAATTGATCCTAAGAGTGTCGGGTAATCCTAAGAGTGTCCGGTCCCAAGATAGGCTTCGCGCACGGCGGGATTTTCCGACACCGTCTGATAGTCGCCTTCGGCCAGCACCTGGCCGCGCGTCAATACGGTGATGCGGTCGCAGAGATTGGCGACGACGCTGAGATTGTGCTCCACCATCAGCACGGTGCGGGTGGCCGCGACCGACCTGATGAGATCGCTGATGCGCTTGATGTCCTCGTGGCCCATCCCGGCCATCGGCTCGTCGAGCAGCAGCACCGCCGGATCGAGCGCGAGCGTGGTTGCGATTTCCAGCGCCCGTTTGCGGCCATAAGGCAGTTCGACGGCGAGCGCGTTGGCGTAAGGCGCCAAACCCACATCGGTGATCAGCGACAGTGCGCGTTCGTCGAGCGCGTGCAGTACGCGCTTTGAGCGCCAGAAATCGAAGGAGCCGCCGCGCTTGCGCTGCAGCGCGATGCGCACATTTTCGAGCACCGTCAGATGCGGAAACACGGCCGAGATCTGAAATGAGCGCCCGAGCCCAAGCTGGGCCACGTCGGCGGGCCTAAGTGCCGTGATATCGCGGCCGTCGAACATGATGCGGCCCCGCGTCGGGCTCAAGAATTTGGTCAGGAGATTGAAACAGGTGGTCTTGCCGGCGCCGTTCGGGCCGATCATAGCGTGGATAGAGCCGCGCGCGACGCGCAGGTTCACCCCACGCACCGCAACAAAACCGGCAAAATCCTTGGTCAGGTCTTCGGTTTCGAGGACCGTATCACCAGGCACAATAGATTTCCCCCACGGCCGGTATTGTCGGCATGTTCCGCGCGGCCGTAAAGAGCGCACCCCTTAGTCTTTAGGCGCGGCATTGCCGCGCAGCTGCGCGACGCGTTCGGGGAACCGGACGGACCAAAAAAAGGGGACCCGCCCGGTGGGGACGAAACCGGGCGGGTCGGGGAATTATCGGCGCTGGCGTCGGGGGAGAAGCGCGCCGATGGCAGCTCAAATTGCCACCACATTTTAGTCGGCGCGGACATGGGAAAGGTTCGACGCAAAGATCGCTATTTTCGGCAGATGCCGCACACGGTAACCAATTACCGGAGATTCAATCGGCCTATTGGCCGGCCTCGGCAGTCTCGACCACCCGATCCTGCCGCATACGGGCGACGATGCGGGCGACTTCCTCTTTGGCGAGCGACGTCATCGCCACGCGAACACGATAGAGCCCGCCCGGCGTGGGCCCGTCGACCAGGGCAGCCTGATTATTCTGCAGGAAGTTCGTAATCTCGGCGGCGCTTGCCTGGCGCGCGAACCGCACCATCGCAAAAGTGCCGTTCTTGTGCTCGGCACCCTGCCCTTCGACCTGCACCGTGGCTTGCGGCCTGGTGAAAATGTCCACGATCGCGACAGCCTGCAACGCGATCGCGAGCATGGCGAAGGATGCCGCCACTGCCATGGTGCGCGGAGACAGGTTTGCGAAGAATCCGGTGATCCATCCGGCGACGGCGCCGGGCGCGCGCTTGTGCGCGGCATTGGCCTCGGCATCGATCGCCGCCATCAGCTTGTCGGCAACCCGCGACGGCGGCGCGCCGAGCGTTTCGTTGAGATGAATGGTTTCGGCAAGCTCCTCGCGCACGAGATCGACGTGCCGCATCAGTTCGGACTCCTTGCGCAGCGCCTCTTCGACGCGCTGCCGGTCGCGGCGTCGCAACGTGCCGGCCGCATACCACGGCAGCAGAGCCTCGATATCCGTCGGCTGCTCTTGCTGCTGGCGCGGATCGCGCGCTTGTTCGCTAGGCGTCATTTCGCTAGGCGTCATGGCCAACCTCGATCTATTCCCGCCATTCGGCACAGCTCTCCGAGCTTCTTGCGCGCGTAGAACATGCGCGTCTTCACGGTGTTCTCCGGAATGCCGACGATCCGCGCCACCTCTTCCACGGATTTCTCGTGGTAGTAGACGAGGTCGATGATCTCCCGGTGTTCGGGCGAAAGGCTTTCGAGGCACTTCCGCAATTTCTCGCCTTTGTCCTGCTTGGTGACGGCACGCTCAGGATCATCTGCAGCATCCTCGATCGATTCCGCCGTCTCCGCGTCGAGCCCGTCATCGCGCCGCTTGCGCAACAACGACAACGCCTTGAACCGCGCGATGGCCATGAGCCAAGTCGATACGGCGCTGCGGCCTTCGAAACGGCTGGCCTGACGCCACACGTCCAGGAACACATCACCGATGACGTCTTCCGCCGCCATCTCGTCGCGCAACAAACGCAACACAAAGCGATAAATCCGCACATGGTGCCGCGCGAACAGCACCTGCATCGCAAGCCGGTCGCCGCGTGCGATACGCCCGATCAGCGCTTCGTCTGCCGGTGCTTGCATCGCCTTAGGGTCGGCTCATGGATTTGGTCGCGGTTTGTGGCACGGAGGTTCAACTGCCTGTGAGGAATTATGAGGCCACGGCATAGCACCCGGGTCCGTGAAATTATGCAGCTTACTCAGAAGCTTAGGCCATAAATCAGATGATGACCATGCCTCCGGGGCGCCAAATTGTGCCGCTTTCGCCCATGATGCAAGTTCCGCGTAATGTTCCGGCAAGCTCGGCCACGCACTGGGCGCATGGCTCGGATGCGTGATCTTGGCGCAGGTTTTGGCCACAGGCCATCGCCCGCGCAAGCCATCATTGACGACCGCCGCGCGCCGCCCGGACTACAATTGTTCGCCGAGCGGCTTTTCCTCGAGCAGGATCACCGATACAAACGCCACAGCAAGCGAAGCGGCCACCGCGAAAAAAACCATGGCGAAGGCTGCGAGCGACGCACCGCCGAGGAAATTGTGGCCGAGCGTGCCGCCGGCCGCTCCGACCGGCGCCTGCGCCAGGATGATCGCGCCGAATATCGCTACCAGAATCGTGCCGACCAGCGTACGCGCGAAGTTCATCGTGCCGAGCCCCGCGCCAAGATCGTGCGCCGGCACCGTGTTCTGCAGCGCCACTTGCGTCAGCGGCGCGGTCGGCCCCCAGCCGACACCGATCAAAAGCAAAAGGATCTCGAATTTTTGCGGCGTCATGCTGTCGACTGATAGCGCCAGCGTGATCACCGTGCCGATGCAGAGAATTAAAAAGCACAGCGGCAAGAGTTTGTAGCGCCGCACACGGCCGAGCAGCTGGCCGGAAAGACCGGCGCTCACATTCAACGTCACCATCAGGATGATCATGCTGAGGCCCGACGACGTCGGCGACCAGCCGAGCGCGCTTTGCAGATACATCGGCAGAAAGACGTTGAGGCTGACCATTGCGCCCCAGCCGAACGAATGCGCCGCGATCGCGCGCCGCGCCGCGCGATCGGACAGGATCGCGATTGGAATAAGCGGCTCGGCCGCGGTGAGAAGCCGCGCGACTAAGGCGATACCCAGCACCAGCGCGCCACCGAACAGCGCCACAACCGGGGTCGACAGCCACGGATAGCGCACGCCGCCGATATTGAGCGCCAGCATGAATGTCGAGCTCGCCGCCATCACGAGAACCGCGCCGGCGATATCGAGCCGATGCGGACGTTCGCGCCGCGGCAATCGCTTGAGCACGGTGAGCGCAATCACAAGCGCGACCACGCAGAGCGGAAAATTCCACAGAAAGATCACCGACCAATGCAGATGCTCGGAAATCCATCCGCCAAGCGCGGGACCGGTCCCACCCGCGGTCGTGAAGGCCACGGAAAAATACATGTAGTACTTGCCGCGGTCCTTCGGCGGCGCAATGTCGCCTAGAACCATATTGGCGGTCACGGTGAGTCCGCCCGCGCCGCAGCCTTGCACGACGCGGCCGCAGATCAGCATCAGCATGTTGGGCGAAAAAGCGGCGATCAGCGAGCCGATCATATAGACCGTGATGCCGATCAACATCGCGGCGCGGCGGCCGTGAATGTCGGCGAATTTGCCGTAGAGCGGCGTGAGCGCGGTCGACGAAATCAGGAAGGCGGTGATCAACCACGGCAGATTGTGCACTTCACCGAGGCTGCGGCCGATGGTCGGCAGTGCGCTGGCCAGGATCGACTGATCGACGGAGCCGAGGAATACCGGCAGCATCATGCAAGTGACAATCAGCCGCTTTTCCCGGTGCGACAGCGTCTCCGCTGCGGAGCGCGTCGGCAACGCTGGCGTTTCGCCGCACGGAGCTGCGGCGCCCGACCTCTCCACGGACAAGGCGTCACCGGATTCGCCGATCGTTTCCTCGTCGCTTACGGCGCTGACGTGGCGCTCGTCGTTCATGCGGCACGATTTCCGCTGCGCTCTTTCGGCGCGGCGTCCTCCCGGCTGAATTTCGGGCCTAGCCATAACGGCAAATGCCGCCGCTGTCATTTGCTGTTACGATGACGCTGCCATTCCTAAAGCTTGCAGCCGCCGCGTAAAATACCGCTGCACCCGAGAAGAATGTCACCAGGGAGCGCCTAGCGAGGAGAGAGCGTAATGAAACGACGCGAATTGCTGAAGCTCGGCGCATCGGCGGCTTTCGCGCCACTGGCTTCGATATCTCGGCCGCAGCGGGCGCTCGCGCAATTGGACTACCCGAACAAACCGGTGCGCATTGTGGTCGACTCGGCGGTCGGCAGCGCCAACGACGCCACCGCCAGGATTCTCGCCGACAGGCTCGGCGAAGTCTGGAACGAGCAGGTCGTGATCTTCAATCAGCCCGGCGCCGGCGGCGCGATCTCCGCCCGCGTCGCCGCGCAATCCGCGCCCGACGGTTACACATTGTATATGCCGGCGACTTCGGTGTTTCTGGCGCTGCCCGGCGGACCGGGCGTGGCGCCGAATCTGCCGGTCGAACTGCCGCGCGATTTCACCGCCATCGGCTTTGTGCTGCAGCAGCCGATTTTCATCGCCGCTTCGCCGAAGTCCGGCATCACCTCGATCGCCGATATCATTACGCGTGCCAAGGAGAAGCCGAACGAATTGTCTTACGCCTCGACCGGACGCGGACGGCTCACGCATTTGACCATGGAACTGTTGCAGCAGCGCGCCGACGTCAAGCTGCGGCTCGTTCCCTATGCCGGAGGACCGGCGCAAGCGATGGGCGACGTTGTCGCCGACCGCGTCGATCTCGTGCTCGACGCCTATGCCGGTCTTGCCGGCGCCACGCAGGGCGGTCTGGTGAAGATGCTGGCATCGACATCGGCGCAGAGATTGCCGGGAATGGAAAACCTGCCGACGGTCGCGGAAACACTGCCCGACTTTTATGTCGGCGCCTGGAACGTCATCGTCGCGCCGCTCGGCACATCCGACGCCATCGTCCGCAAGGTCAATGCCGATCTGCGCAGCGCCGTGGAAGACAAAGAAGTGTCCGCCAAGTTTGCCGCCAACGGCGCCTATTCGCGTTACATGACGCCCGAGGAAACGATCGCCTTCGCCCAATCGCAGCAAAAGATCTGGCGGCCGATTTTGGAGAAGGTCGCCCGCGAGAGCGAGTAGATCGCAGGCCGCGATAATCGCTATCGATTAGCCACGCGAGACAATGTTGTGAAACCTGGAATCATTATGGTCGCTGTCTTCGCCATCTGCTGGCCCTGCTTGGCGCAAGAGTCAAAACAAGAGCCCGTCGGCTGCGATAAATTCAAATGGCCGCTCGACAAGGAGCGGGCCACGCTCACCGGCACGGATCTTCCCAAAATGGCTTCCGGCGATCGGATCACCTGGCCGATCCCATGGGCGACAATATTGACGCTGGTGCCGTTTGCCGACGCGAAACTCCCCGTCCCGCCCGAGCTTGCGCCGAAATCGCCGGCCTCTTTTGCCGGCTTCCTGCGGGCAGCCGCACCGGCGAAGGCCGGTACCTATAAGGTCACGCTGTCATCCGAAGGTTGGGTCGACGTCGTGCAGGACGGCCATGCCGTGAAATCATCGGCGTTCAGCGGCGCGACCGGCTGCGAGGGCGTTCGCAAGAGCGTGAAGTTCGAACTTACGGCACAGCCGCTGACCATCGAGCTCAGCGGCGTACCATCCGACTCGATCGGGATCGCGGTGAGCCCCGAATAGCGCAGGCGCAGATTTCGGCGCGCATGCTCGCGCGGCGAGACTTACTGCGTCAGCGTATTGGCGACCTTGAAGCTCGCATCGGTCTGCGACTTGATGTGTTCGAGCGTCACGTCGGGCGCGAGCTCGATCAGCGTCAGTCCGCCGCCGTGGCGGTCGAGCGTGAACACGCCGAGATCGGTGATCACCATGTCGACGACGGCAGCGCCGGTGAGCGGCAAGTTGCAGCGCTTCAGGAGCTTGGACTCGCCCTTGGCGGAATGCTCCATCAGCACCACGACCTTCTTGACGCCGCCGACGAGATCCATGGCGCCGCCCATGCCCTTCACCATCTTGCCGGGGATCATCCAATTGGCGAGGTCGCCGTTCTCCGCGACCTGCATGGCGCCGAGAATGGCGATATTGATGTGTCCGCCGCGGATCATGGCGAACGAATCCGCCGAATTGAAATAGCTCGTGGTCGGCAGCTCGGTGACGGTCTGCTTGCCGGCATTGATCAGATCGGCGTCTTCCTCGCCCTCGAACGGAAACGGCCCGGTGCCGAGCATGCCGTTCTCGGACTGCAGCTGCACGCTGATGCCCGGCGGGATGTAATTCGACACCAGCGTCGGAATGCCGATGCCGAGATTGACATAGAAACCGTCCTGCAACTCTTTGGCGGCGCGTTCCGCCATCTGCTCGCGTGTCCAGGGCATAGCCGCTTCTCCTAAGCTCGCTTGCGCACGGTGCGCTGCTCGATACGCTTGACCGCGTTTGGCACGGAGATCAAACGCTGCACGAAGATTCCCGGCGTGATGATGTGATCGGGGTCGATCTCGCCCGGCTGCACCAGATGCTCGACTTCAGCCACGGTGACCTTGCCCGCGGTTGCCATCGGCGGATTAAAATTGCGCGCGGTCTTGCGATAAACCAGATTGCCTTCGGTATCGCCCTTGAAAGCATGCACGATCGAAAGATCGGCGATGATGCCGCGCTCCATGATGTAGCGCTCGCCGTCGAAGACCTGTTCGGGCTTGCCTTCGGCGATCTTGGTGCCGACGCCGGTCTTGGTGAAGAAGGCCGGAATGCCGGCGCCGCCGGCGCGGATACGTTCGGCGAGCGTGCCTTGCGGGTTGAACTCGATCTCAAGCTCGCCGGCGAGATATTGCTGCATGAATGTTTTGTTCTCCCCGACATAGGAGGAGATCATTTTCTTGACCTGGCGGGTCTCGAGCAGGATGCCAAGCCCGGCGCCGTCGATGCCGGCATTATTGGAAACGAAGGTCAGGTTCTTCACGCCGGAATCGCGGATCGCAAGAATCAAGGATTCCGGGATGCCGCAGAGGCCGAACCCGCCCGCCATGATGGTCATGCCATCCTTGAGCACCCCGGCCAACGCGGAACGCGCGTCGGCATAGACCTTGTTCATGCCCCCTCCATTTCGCCCGGCGATCGTTTAGCGCTTAAATCGTTTCATACGCATAGCGGCACAGGCAGAAACGTCAACCGTTCGAAGGATAGGAGTAGGTCGTCACGATCGGCAGCTGGATTTGCGGGTGCGGATAGTAATTCCAGGCCACATACATGGCGGCGAACAGAATAGCCGTCAGGAGCGCGCCGCCGATCCGGCTGCCCAATGCGATGACGTTGCCGACCAAAGCGGCAACGAACACGAACGCTCCCATGATTGCGACGTAGAGCCAATTTACGGCTGACCAGTCGATAGGCATCGTTTGCTCCTGAATGACCGTGTATCCGGTTCAATGACCTGCTCAGTGACCTGCTTAATGACCTGCTTAGTGCATTTGCCCGTTCGATAGCGCGTTAGCTTAGCCGAGGACGCCGCGAAGCGCGACACCCGGACCTAAAGCTTTGGCCGGCGGCGAACTTTGCAGCCGGACACTAGCCGAGGCTTCGTCAGAGACGATATAAGGCTCACGCAACCCGCCGGTGACATCTCGGCTTTGGCGCCCTCCTCCAGCCTGCTGATACGCAGCCGCTCATTCACAACAGACAAACTTGCGTAATTCATGACCAACCTGCTCATCCTCCTGACCTTGCCGGAGAACGTCCGCAATCAATATCGCGACCGGCTCAAAGCGCGCTTTCCGGAACTCACGATCGACATTGCCGATCATCATTCCAAGGTCGGGCCGCATATCGCCAAGGCCGACGCGCTGCTGACCTTCGCGCCCATGCTGTCGCCGAAAGTGCTGCAGGATGCCGCGCGGCTGAAATGGGTGCAGGCTTTGGGCACCGGCGTCGACAACCTCATCGACCAGGAGGCGCTGCGCAAAGACGTCATCGTCACCAATATTCACGGCATTCACGGGCCGCCGGTTTCGGAAGCGGCGCTCGCCGCGATGCTGGCGCTCGCCCGCGATCTGCCGCGCGCCGTCCGCCTGCAGGACGAGAAGAAATGGTTCCGCTTCCCGGCGCAGCTTCTGCACAACAAGACGGTCGGCATTTTCGGCGTCGGCGTCATCGCTGAAGCGCTGGCGCCCAAATGCAAGGCCTTCGGCATGCGCGTGATCGGCGTGAGCTCGGCGCCGCGGCCGGCGCCGGGCTTCGACGACATGTGCTCCCGCGACGAGATGCTCAAAGTCGTGGGCGACTTCGACTTCTTCGTGCTGCTGACGCCACTCACCGACAAAACCCGTAACAGCATCAATACCGATGTGTTCGCGGCGATGAAGCCGTCGAGTTTTCTCGTCAACCTCGCGCGCGGCGGTGTCGTCGACGAGCCGGCCTTGGTCGAGGCGCTCAAAAATAAGCGCATCGCCGGCGCCGCGCTCGACGTATTCTCGCAGGAGCCCTTGCCGACCGATCATCCATTCTGGTCGATGCAAAACGTCATCATCACCACGCATCAAGGCGGCTTCTGCGATGTCTATGTCGATTACGCGCTGCCGGTCATCGAGAAGAACATGGCACGCTTTCTCAACGGCGACACCGGCGGCATGATCAACGTGGTGGCGCACTGACACTATTCTCACTCCCGCCTAGGCGGGAGTGAGCAGAAGACCGTCTAGGGAGAATTGGAAATGGAAAAGCTTCCCGAACGCCTGCAGACGCCGATCTCGACGGCCGAGCTTGACCGCCGCTGGGCTGCCGTGCGCGCCGCGATGGAGCGCGAGAAGATCGACGCGCTCTTGATGCAAAACAACAACGATTACATGGGCGGCTACGTCAAATATTTCACCGATCTGCCGGCGACCAACGGCTATCCGCTCACCGTCGTGTTTCCGCGCGACGACCTGATGACGATGGTCAGCCAGGGCCCGTTCGGCGGCACCAGCAATCCCGCGGCAAGCGGCGACGGCACCCGCCGCGGCGTCAAGCAATGGCTGACGACGCCGAGCTTCGTGTCGTGCAATTACACCGCGGCCTATGATGCTGAATTGGCAGCGAAGGGATTGGAGCCTTATGCCGGCGGCACGATCGGCCTCGTCGGCACTGCCGGCATGTCGTTCGCGCTGGTCGACCATCTGCAGAAGGGCCGCTTCTCCAATACGCGCTTTGTCGACGCCACCGACCTCGTCGACGCCATCAAAGTCATCAAGAGTCCCGAGGAGCAGGAGCTGATCCGCCGCTGTGCTGCGATGCAGGACGGCGCGATGCGGACGGCTTTCGCCGCGGTCGAGCCAGGCATGCGCGACCGCGATATCGCCGCCATCGCGCAATGCTATAGCCAGCGCCACGGCAGCGAGAACGGCATTTATCTGTGCGCCTCGATGCCGGCCGATACGCCGGCACAATTCAGCCAGCGCCACTATCAGAACCGCGTCATCCAGAAGGGCGACACGCTGGCGCTGTTGGTCGAAGATTCCGGACCCGGCGGCATGTATACCGAGCTTGGCCGTTCCTGCACCGTCGGCAAGGCCTCCGATGAGATCAAGGACGAGTTCGCCTTTGCGCTCGAGGCGCGCAAGTTCAATTTGAGCCTGCTCAAACCCGGCGCGCCCTGCAAAGATATTTTTGCCGCTTATAACGATTTCATGCGCAAGAACGGGCGGCCGGAAGAGAAACGCCTGCATTGCCACGGCCAGGGCTATGACTTGGTCGAACGTCCACTGATCCGCAGCGACGAGCCGATGTCCATTCAAAAAGACATGAACATCGTCTGCCACCCGACCTATATCCGCGGTCACGTGCTGTCCTGGGTCTGCGACAATTATCTGATCGGCGCGAACGGACCGGGCGAGCGGCTGCATCGGTTCCCGGAAGAAATCACCGAGCTCTAGAGCTCGCCGCCGCTTAACCAACGCATCGCGTTACACCGCATTGCGGCGAACCGTCGGGTTGACTGGACCCCGCAAGGGGGGCAGCACTGCATGACCAAACGAAACGACCCAATTAAAAAACGACCCAAGGACGTTCGACCATGAAGTTGAAAGTGATTGCCGCGCTGGCCGCGGCCGCCTTTGCATCTGCCCTCCCCGCATATGCGGATGACTTCCCCTCGCATTCGCTGACCATGGTGATCCCCTTTGCCGCCGGCGGCCCGACCGATATTCTCGGCCGCATCGTTGCTGCGCGCATGGGCGAGGTCTTGGGCCAGACCGTCATCGTCGAGAACGTCGCCGGCGCCGGCGGCATGACCGGCTCGGCGCGCGTCGCCAATGCCGCGCCGGACGGTTATCAGTTCGTGCTCGGCACCGTCGGCACCCATGCCCAGGGCCAGACGCTCTACAAAGAGCCGCTTTACAATGCGGTGACCGATTTCACCCCGGCCGCCTTGATCGCCACCGTGCCGCTGGTGCTGGAAACGCGCAAGGACTTGCCGGTCAACGATCTGAAGGAATTCATCGCCTATACCAAGGAGCATCAGGCGCAGATGCAATATGCCTCGGCCGGCATCGGCTCGGCGGTGCATCTCGGCTGCGTGCTCCTGAACTACGTGATCGGCGTCAACGTCACGCACGTGCCCTATCGCGGCTCGGCGCCGGCGCTGCAAGACCTCGAAGCCGGACGCGATGATTATATGTGCGACATCATCACCACCGCGAAGCCGCCGATCGATTCCGGCGCCATGAAAGGCATCGCCACGCTCGACACCAAGCGTTCGCCGGCGCTGCCGGATATTCCGACCGCGGAAGAGCAAGGCACGCCGGGCGTCGTCGCCTATACCTGGAACGCTATCTTTCTGCCCAAGAACACGCCCGACGCCATCGTGAAGAAAATTCACGACGCCGTGCTCGAAGCGATGCATACGCCGTCGGTGCGCGACAAATTGAGCGCGTTCGGCGCCGAGATCGTGTCGGATCAGGATTCCACGCCCCAGCATCTCGGCGATCTGGTGAAAAGCGAAATCACCAAATGGGCGGCGCCGATCAAGGCCGCCGGCGTGACCGTGGAATAGCGCAGACCGCGCTGCAGCGCGCCAGGGGCACTGGCGCGAAGCATGGCGGCCAACCGCTATCGGACTGACACGATTTCGGGATAATGAGTTTCTGCAGCCCGGCCATGGCCGGGCTGGATATCGCGGCCTTGCGCAAAGCCAAGGGAATATCCCGATGCTGAACGGCGTGATGCTGCTGTGGTTCGTGTTGACGGCCGCGGCACTGCTGTTCGTGGCAATCGACATCCGTTCCACGCCGGAATCTCCAGTGCTGAAATGGGGATTCGTGCTGCTGACCGCCTATACTGGCGTGTTCGGCGCGTTCCTTTACGTCCTCGGCTGCCGCGAGCCGCTGCCCGGCCTGCACGAACGCTACACGGCCGCGCGCTGGCGACAGACGCTTGGGTCGACCATGCATTGCGTCGCCGGCGACGGCGTCGGCATCCTCGCCGGCGCGGTGCTTTCGGCAATCTTTGTTCTTCCGCGGCTGGCCGAGACGACGCTTGAATACATTTTAGGCTTCGCCTTCGGCTGGACGATTTTCCAGGCGCTGTTTATGCGCAACAGCATGCCCGGGGGATCTTATCGGCGCGCGCTCGCCAGCACGTTCGTGCCCGAACTCCTGTCGATGAATTTTCTGATGACGGGAATGATGCCCACGGTGATGGTGCTGCGGAGATATATCGAAGCCGCCGAAAATCCGGCGTCGCCGGCTTTCTGGTTCGTGATGTCGATGGGTCTGCTCGTCGGTTTCGTCGTCGCCTATCCGATGAACTGGTGGCTTGTGGCCAATCATCTCAAGCACGGCATGATGACGGTGCGCCCCGCGACCGCCAATGCGATGCCCGGTGCAATGTCTGGTATGTCGCATTCCAGCCCGATGCCCGAGGGCGGCAAGGCGCGTACTGCGGCGATGGCCGAAATGTCGATGGAACCCGGTTCGCCGCGGCCTTCAATCCCAATCATGACGCTGATTTCCTTCGCCGTGCTTGCGACCGGAATCGCGATCCCATTTCTGCTGATGCGGTAAACGTGCCTTTTTTCATCCGCTGTTGCGGCAAAGAATCCGCATTTGCGTCATTGTCAGGCCACCCGCCATTGTTCGATACAGACAGGGTGTCATCCCGCGTGAGAAGCGGAGGACGCAATGCCACTTATACGCATCATTTCTAAGGCTATGGTTGCAACCATCGCGGCCGGTGTCGCGGTAAGCTTCGTCGCGAGCGGCGCGGCCGCGCAGAGCGCTGATCGACCCGGCAATCCATTTTTGCGGCTCCTGCCCGGCCAGCAAAGCACGACAACCACAACAACAATTGTCGTAGAGAGAACAAGGTTCAGAAAAAGCGCGTGGCGAAGCCACGATGCGCGGAGCCATGATAACCGGAGCCATGATGACTGGAGCTATGGCGCCCGAATCCATAGCGCCCGAAGCCACGGCACCCCAAGCCATGGCACCCAAAGCGATGGCACCCAAAGCGATGGCACCCAAAGCGATGGCACCCAAAGCGATGGCACCCAAAGCGATGGCACCCAAAGCGATGACAAAATCGCGGTGCAAGATACCGATCCGGATTCGACGAAAAGCGCCGGAACGACAGGAAACTCTGCGGCGGCGAATTCGCCGGAAAGTCCCTCCTCAAACAACCGGCAAGCAGCCGATCAGGCACAACCAAGCGCGATCGTGATTGACGGCCACACCGCGCAAATCGCGGCTTCAAATCAGGTCAATACGCTCGATCTCGCCGCCAATGAGGCGCCGCCGATGGAATCGACACTGCCGCCGGGGGACCGGGCCGACAGCGCCGTTACCACCGCGGCGCCGACGGCTGCCTTTGTCGCGCCCACCCCCGCCGATGCAAATCGGAATAACGGCGATCGAAATGCGCGCGCGCAAAGCGTCAGCCGAGATATGAGCCGAGATACCGACGAAGATGCGAGCGCGGACGCGAACCAAGACTCAAGCGCGGTCAGCGCTCCCTCAGGGCTGGCGCAAATCTTGGCCGCGCTCGGCGGCGCGGCGACGGCCGCTGTGATCGCTTGGTTCTTGATCGGCTCAATGGGAACTTATGCGGCGCGATCAGTTGCCGTCACTCGGCCGCCTGCGCGACGGCGTCCGCCTTCAGCGACTTGAACATCTCGAAGGCGTCTTTCGGCTTCATGTTCTTGTGCACGACGGCGCCGACGGCGGCGATCATGGCCTGCGGCGCTTCGGATTGGAAAATGTTGCGGCCCATATCGACGCCGGCTGCGCCCTGCTGCACGGCGTTATAGGCCATGGTCAGTGCATCGAGCTCCGGCAGTTTCTTGCCGCCGGCCATTACGATCGGCACCGGGCATGAGGCGGTCACCGTCTCGAAACCCTCGTCGACATAATAAGTCTTCACATATTGCGCGCCGAGCTCGGCGATGATGCGGCAGGCGAGCCGGAAATATTTGGCGTCGCGCACCATGGCCTTACCGACCGCGGTGATGCCCATCACCGGCACGCCCACGCGCAGGCCGGCATCGACGAGCTTCGTCATATTGTGCACCGAGCGCGTCTCGTGCTCACCGCCGATGAAGACCTGGATGCCGACGCCGGCGGCGTTCAAACGCACCGCGTCGTCCATGTCCATGGCGATCTCTTCGTCGGACAATTCCTCGCGCAGAATGCTCGGGCCGCCGGAGGCGCGCAGCACCATCGGCTTCTGACACTCGGCGGGAATGACGGTGCGCAAAATGCCGCGCGTGCAGAACAGCGCGTCGCATTGCGGCAATAGCGGCACGATGGAGAGATCGATGCGCTCAAGGCCGGTGGTCGGGCCTTGGAAATAGCCGTGATCGACCGCCAGCATCACGGTGCGGCCGGACTTAGGATCGAACACCCGCGCCATGCGGTTCTTCATGCCCCAGTCGAGCTGATGCGTGCCTTTGAGAAAAAAGCCCGGCGTCTGCTGCGGCTGCTCCAGGGAGTAACGCTCCCCTTCCTTGTCGGCTTCCGGCATTACTGGTCAGTCCCCTACATAATTTCCTTGGCCAATGTAGCGCCAGCGGCTGTCGGCCGCCGGCGGCGGCGCGCCCCGATAGCCCCGGTAACCTTGGGGCGCGGCCGCCTGATAATAGGGATTGCGCTGGCAGAAGCCGCGATTGCCGGCCAGCACATTGGGCTGGCACTCGGCGACCGATTGATATTCGCACTCCCACATGACGTTGCCGGCGCCCTGATCGACAACCGCGCACCACGGGGCGCTGCCATAGGTCGACGCCCGGCCTGCCGAGACGCCGAAGCTGATGGCCGCTGCCGAAGAAAGCGCGGCTGCCAGTGCCCATCTGATGATGATTTTCACGGGCGGCACTTTAGGCCGGCAGAGCCGAAAATCAAAGCAAGGCCAGAAATCAAAGCAAAAGCCTGCCGGAAACCAGGCTCGGGATTGGCGCGAGATCGCGCCGGCACAAGCGTTTGGGGAACCGGCTGATGCTTCCTCAACCTGCAGCCGCTTGGCATTGTTCTCTCTTTGTTCTATGGTAACGATCTGGAACGTATAGTGAACATAAACAGCCTAGGCACCGTCTTATACAGGGCGCGTACCCGGCCAATACCCAAGTTTTGCACGGCTTTATCCACAAGCCGCGCGATCCAAGAGGTCGTTCAATGGCCGACACGGCTGTCCCTTCGCTTGAATTCGCAATGGCGCAAAACCGCGCCCAAGGGCCTTCGGCCGCGCGTGCCACTCTCGAGGAATTGCGCCGTCTTCTGCCGGGGACAGGCGATATCCACAGCACCCTGCCCTTCGGCCTGCCCGCCATCGATTCCCATCTGCCGCAGAGCGGCCTCACCTGCGGCGCCCTGCATGAGATCGTACCGGAAACGGCAGGCACGCTTTCGGCCGCCTTCGGTTTCGTCGTGGCGGTGCTGAGCCGCCTGCCGCCGGGCCGCCCCCTCTTCCTCGTCATGCCGGCCTATGGGCAGCGCGACCATGGCCGCCTTTGCGGACATGGTCTCAACGGCCTCGGCCTCGATCCGGTCCGCGTCACTCTGGTCGAGACGGCGCACCGGAAAGAAACCCTCTGGGCCGTGGCGGAGGCTTTGCATTCGGGTGTGCCACAAGCGGTCGTCGGGATGATCGACCGGCTCGATCTGAAGACCAGCCAAAAACTGCAGCTCGCCGCGAGCGATACCGGCCTGCCGCTCTTTCTCATCCGGCCGACGCAGACGCTCGAAGCCAGCGCCGCGTCGACGCGCTGGCGCGTCGGTGTGGCGGAAGCCGTGCGCGACCGTTTCGGGTTTATCGCGCGACCGCGCTGGCACTTGCAGCTTGAACGCTGCCGCAACGGACGTCCTGGGGAATGGAAGGTGGAGTACGATCATGTCACGCATCGTTTCAGTTTGGCTGCCGCGCTGGCCGATCACGCGTTTTCTGGCGGCGCAGGCGCTCGCTCCTACAAGCAAGCCGGTCGATCCTGACCGGCCCTTCGTCCTCGCTATTGCTGCGAGCGGCGGCCTGCATATCGCGGCCTTGAACGCGGCTGCGGAAGCCGCGGGCCTTACGGCCGGCGAATCCTTGGCCGATGCGCGGGCCAAAGCCGAAAGGCTGCAAGTGCGCGAAGTCGACGCCGCAGCCGACGATGCCGCGCTGCGCCGCATTGCCTTATGGGCGACGCGCTATACGCCGACCGCTTCGCCGTGGAACGAAGAGAACGGCGCCGACGGCTTCTTCCTCGACATCGAAGGCGCGGCGCATCTGTTCGGCGGCGAGGACAAATTGATCGCCGATCTCGCCGCGCGGCTGGAAAATTTCGGCCTGCCGGCCCGGCTTGCGGTTGCCGCAACACCCGGCACGGCCTGGGCGTTGTCGCACTTTCATAACTCGCATTTGTTTGTCTTGCCGACGGGCGATGAAGCTTCGGCGCTCGCCGACATGCCGGTCGAAGCGCTGCGGCTTACGCCGGACATCCGCGCCACGCTGCGGCGGCTCGGCTTCAAAACCGTTGGCGCCCTGCTCGACCAGCCGCGGGCGCCCTTTGCCGCGCGCTTTGCCGAACAACTCTTGCGCCGGCTCGACCAGGCGCGCGGCCTCCTCGACGAGCCGCTCGCGCCGATTGTCGCGCCGCCGGTCTATCACAGCCTGCATTATCTGCCCGAGCCGATCTTCACCCAGGAGGCTGTGATCGCGCGGGCAAGCCGCCTGATGCAGACGCTGGCCAATGTGCTGGCGCGCGACGATGCCGGCGCGCGGGCGCTACGGCTGTCGCTCTACCGCGTCGACGGCGCGGTCGAGACCGTCGATATCGGGCTCACTTTGTCGACGCGCAACGTGTCGCATGTGGTGCGACTTTTCGATCTGAAACTCGCGACGCTTGCGGCCACGCATGATGCGGATTTCAGCTCGGGCTTGGGCGCGGAATTCGGTTACGAGGCGATTGGCCTTGCCATTACGCGCGCCGAGCCGATGCCGGCGCGGCAAATCGAGAGCAGTTCCGCCTCCCCCTCCCATCCCTCCCCCGCTTGCGGGGGAGGGTCAGGGTGGGGGGAAAGCAACGCCGCGGAAGATTACGCGGCCTTAATCGATACGCTGCGTGGGCGGCTCGGCCCGCAACGCGTGCGGCGCTTCGAGCCTGTGGCGAGCCACATTCCCGAGCAGGCTGAAATCCTGGCGCCGGTCGACGGCGAAACAGAATCCATAGGACCCATTTGGCCGCAGGCCGAAGACAGAACGCGCCCGCTCCTGCTGTTACCGCAGGCCGAGCCGACGGAAGTCACCGCGCTTGTGCCTGACGGACCGCCGCGGCGGTTTTGCTGGCGTGGCGTGACCTATTACATCGCCGGCTCCCAAGGCCCCGAACGCATCGGCGCGCAGTGGTGGCGCACGCCGCACGGCGAGACCAGGCCAACGCGCGATTATTACCTCGTCGAGGATTTCGGCGGTCATCGTTTCTGGCTTTACCGCGAAGGTCTTTACGGCCGCGAGACGATGCAGGCGCAGTGGTACGTGCACGGTCTGTTTGCGTGAGCTGTAACGTGAGTTGAACAATGAGTGCCTATGCCGAACTCGCCGTCACGACGAATTTCTCTTTCCTGCGCGGCGCGGCGCATCCGCAGGAAATGGTGGCAACGGCCGATGAGCTCGGACTCACTGCCATCGGCATCGCCGACCGCAATTCCTTTGCCGGCGTGGTGCGCGCCTATGACGAAGCGAGAAAAAGAAACATAAAGCTTCTCGTCGGCACCCGCCTGGTAACGGTCGACGGTTTCGAAGCGCTGACCTATCCGACCGATCGCGACGCTTACGGACGGCTGTGCCGGCTTCTGACCACAGGCAATCGCAAAGCCGATAAGGGTGAATGCCATCTCGCTTGCGAAGACATTTTGGCGGCAAGCGAGGGACAGATCTTTATTGTGCTGCCGCCGACGGCACTGTTTGCAAATTCCAAGCAAACAAACGCCTTCACTGAACGGCTCGCAACATTAGCCCATACCGCGCCGCGCCGCACGTTTCTCGCCGGCATTCATTATCATTGCGGCGATGAGCCGCGCCGGCTCGGCCTCTTGGCGGAGCTCGGCGAACGCACCGGCGCCCCGCTCGTCGCTGTCAACGACGTGCTCTATCACAAACCGGAACGCCGGCCGCTTGCCGACATCGTCACTTGCGTGCGGGAAAAATGCACGCTCGCCGAGGCCGGCTTGAGACTCACCATCAATGCCGAACGCCATATCAAACCGCCGGAGGAAATGGCGCGGCTGTTCAGAAATTTTCCCAATGCCGTCGCCCGCACCACCGCGATCGCGCAAGCCTGCAGTTTCTCGCTCGATCAACTTAGATACGAATATCCCGACGAGCCGGTGCCGCCCGGCAAAACCGCGCAACAGCATCTGACCGACTTGACCTGGGCGGGCGCGGCGCGGCGCTATCCCAAGGCGCATTTTCCGGCCGGCATTCCGCAAGACGTCATAGAGCGGCTGAATGACGAACTGGCGCTGATCGAACAGCTCAACTACGCGCATTATTTTCTCACCGTGCATGACGTGGTTGCCTATGCACGGAACGAAAAAAATATTCTCTGTCAGGGCCGCGGCTCCGCCGCCAACAGCGCGGTGTGTTTTTGTCTCGGCATCACCGAGGTCAATCCGAACGAGAGCCAGTTGCTGTTCGCCCGCTTCATCTCGGCAAACCGCGGCGAGCCGCCCGATATTGACGTCGACTTCGAGCACGAGCGGCGCGAGGAAGTCATCCAATATATTTACGGGCGCTACGGCCGCCACCGCGCGGCGATCTGCGCCACCGTCATCCACTACCGCTCGCGCCGCGCCATCCGCGAAGTCGGCAAAGTTCTGGGATTAACGGAAGACGTCACCTCGGCGCTGGCGAAAACAGTGTGGGGCTATAGCGACGGCGATTTACCCGACGACCATATCCGCCAAGCCGGCCTCGACCCGGAAAATCCCGTGATCCGGCAGGCTGTCGAGCTCGCGAACCAACTGATCGGCTTCCCGCGTCACCTCTCGCAACATGTCGGCGGCTTCGTGCTCACGCGCGGACCGCTCGACGAACTGGTGCCCATCGGCAATGCCGCCATGGCCGAGCGCACCTTCATCGAATGGGACAAGGACGACATCGATACGCTCGGCCTGATGAAGGTCGACGTGCTCGCGCTCGGCATGCTGAGCTGCCTGCGCCGCGGGCTCGATCTCATGCAGCGGCACTACGGCACCGATTTCACGCTCGCCACGCTGCCGCAGGGCGACCGCGGCGTCTACGACATGTTGTCGCGCGCCGACTCGATCGGCGTGTTCCAGGTCGAAAGCCGCGCGCAGATGTCGATGCTGCCGCGGCTCAAGCCGCAAAGTTTCTACGATCTCGTCATCGAAGTCGCGATCGTGCGACCGGGGCCGATTCAAGGCGACATGGTCCATCCCTATCTGCGCCGCCGCGACGGCATCGAGAAGCCGCACTATCCCTCGCCGGATCCGCAGCATGGACCAGCCAGCGAATTAGAAGAGGTGCTCAAACGCACCCTCGGCGTGCCGCTGTTCCAGGAACAGGCGATGCAGATCGCGATTACGGCGGCAAAGTTCACGCCCGACGAAGCCGACGGCCTGCGCCGCGCCATGGCGACGTTCCGGCATACCGGGAAGGTCCATCTGTTCCGCGACAAATTCATCAACGGCATGGCCAGGCGCGGCTACGATCGTAGCTTCGCCGAACACTGTTTCGGCCAGATCGAAGGCTTTGGCGAATACGGATTCCCAGAAAGTCACGCGGCGAGCTTTGCGCTTTTGGTCTATGCCTCGGCCTTCATCAAGTGCCATTACCCCGATGTGTTCTGCGCCGCCATCCTCAACAGCCAGCCGATGGGTTTTTATCAGCCGGCGCAGCTCGTGCGCGACGCCCGCGCACACAACGTCGAAATCCGTCCCGTCGATGTTAATTACAGCGATTGGGACTGCACGCTCGAACCGGCAGCGGAAGGCAGGCACGCAGTACGCCTGGGCTTCCGTCAGGTTCACGGCCTCAACCAAGACGAATTGGAAGCGCTCGTCGTAGCGCGCGGCAACGGCTTTGCCTCAGTCGAGCGGCTCGCGGCCACCGCCGGCATTTCGCGCTTCACCATCGAACGGCTTGCCGAAGCCGATGCGTTCGGTTCGTTGAATCTCGACCGCCGCCGCGCTTTATGGGCGGCGCGGCGGCTCGACATGATCGGCGCCCGGCCGCGCCGCAAAGCTTCGAATAAAGCTCCGAACAACGAAACCGCCGTCAGCGCGGAGGACACGCTGCCGCTGCTCACGCCGCATCTGAGCGACGAGCTTTTCCCCGAGCCGGAAGTCGCGCTCACCGCCATGCCGCTCTCCGAGCATGTCGTCGAGGACTACGTAGCGACCGGCCTGTCGCTGAAAGCGCACCCGGTGCGGTTTTTCCGCAACCGCCTCACGGCCCTTGGCGCCGTCCACAATATGCAATTGCGCAGCGACGCATTGCCGCAGGATTCGGCCGTCACCGTCGCTGGTCTTGTCCTGGTGCGGCAACGGCCCGGCACGTCGAAAGGCGTCGTGTTCATGACGCTCGAAGACGAGACCGACATCGCCAACATCATCGTCTGGCCCAAGGTCTTCGAAAGCAACCGCCGCACGGTGATGACGTCGCGTTTTCTTGCGGTGCGCGGACGTCTGCAGCGCGCCGGCCTCGTCGTTCATGTGGTCGCGGAGAGCTTTATCGATCTCTCCGCCGAACTGCCCATGCTGCGCGACGGCGAGCTGTCACTGCCTGCGGTGTCGTGTCCGTCTCACCAGGAAGGCTCATGGCGGCAAGAAAGTTCATGGCAGCAAGAAAGTTCATGGCAGCAAGAAAGTTCATGGCGCGACGCGGGGCGCGACTCCCAACGCATGCTCAAGAGCCGCGACTTTCACTGAGGGAAAGGTCAGGGAGCCTCGTCATGTGCGATCGCGCCAAGCTTCCCGAGGACGTTTCCGAAATCAAACTCGATCTGAAGATCGACTGGGAGGAGATCGGCACCTACCAGCCGCGATGGAATGCGGCACCGACGGCCAAACTTCCGGTTGTCGTATCGCGCCGCGGCGAACGCGTGCTCACCATGATGCGTTGGGGCTTGGTGCCGGGTTCGACCCGTTCCTGGGCGGAAGCCGGCAAGATCGGGCGCAAAACCTTCAATGCCCGCGCCGAAGCCATCGACACCTGCCCGGCCTTCCGCACCGCCTGGGCGAACGGGCGCCGCTGCCTTGTCATCGCCGATGGCTATTACGAGTGGCGCGACGCCGACAAGCAACCTTTCGCTGTGGCCTTAAGTAACCACGGTCCGATGACGTTGGCCGGCTTGTGGGACAACTGGACCGCGCCGGGCGGCGATATCATCAAATCCTTCACCATCATCACGACGACCGCCAATATGCTTTTGCAACCCTTGCATGCCCGCATGCCGGCATTGATGTCACAAGACAATTGGGCCGGCTGGCTCGGCGAAATCGCGGTCCAGGACGCCGAACTCAAGACCATGCTCAAGCCTTATCCCAGCGCCGGCATGGTCATTTGGCCGGTCGACCGGCGCGTCGGCAATGCACGCAACAACAGTCCGGATCTGTTCGCGCCGCTCGGGCAAGATAAGCTCAGACATCATAAATTGGGCCCCGCCGGGGTTATTACTTGCCGATAGCGCACCGATTGGAATAAACCGGCCGGCCATTAAATATAGTCAGAGCCTATCGGCCGGCATCATCGTGCCGTCATACATAGGAGTTGCACGCCCGTGCGGTGACCTATATCTTTTGGTACCTGCCGAATGCAGGGTCTCCACCGTGCCGAAAACCACGGCAGGGGGAAAACGGGCGGGAGACCCCGACCGAGACTGTCGCGACAGCTGAACTTTGACAGCTGACTATTGCGACACCTCGTCGCTTCGGAACATCTCGCTACTTGTTGTAGTTCCTCGTTTCGAACAATATCGGGGCGAGATTGATTAAAGGCCCCGAAGACGGCGCCGGGAGGAAAAATTGCGGCCTTCCACCAGCCATCTCCGCGCGCTCATTGGCAAGCGGGATTTCTATGCTGGCGGCTTGATGGTGTTGCTCGGCCTGGGCGTTGCGCTCAAGGGCACGAGCTACCGCGCCGGCACGCTCATGCATATGGGACCGGGATTTCTGCCGACCGCGCTCGGCGTCCTCCTGGTTCTGCTCGGCATCGCCATCGCTGCCGCCGGAATGGCGCCGTCCACGGACGGCCAAGCGGAAGACCAGAGCCTGTTGCCGGAGAACCCGCAATGGTGGGCTTGGTTCTGCATCCTCATGAGCCCGATCTGCTTCATCTTCTTCGGGCGTTATTTCGGCATGATCCCTGCGACATTCACCTGCGTCTTTATCGCCGCGCTCGGCGATAAGACCGCGACGTGGCTGGGTACCTTCGTCCTCGCCACCGTCGTCACCATTTTCGGCGTCGCCCTCTTCTCCTATTTCCTCCAGGTGCCGATGCCGATCCTCATGTGGAGGGGCGACCTGTGATCGGAACCGCGCTGCAGGATCTCTGGGGCGGCTTCCACGTCGCCCTCGAGCCGCACAATCTGATGTTCTGCTTCATCGGCGTGCTCGTCGGCAACATGGTCGGCGTGCTGCCGGGCATGGGTCCGCTCGCCACCATCTCGATCCTTCTGCCGCTGACCTTCGGCATGAAGCCGGTCGCCGCCATTCTGATGCTCGGCGGCGTGATGTACGGCGCGCAATACGGCGGCGCCATCTGTTCGATCCTGCTCAATTTGCCATGCCATCCGCCACATGCGGTGACCTGCCTCGACGGCTTCCCGATGACCAAGCAAGGCCGCGGCGGCGTAGCGCTTGGCCTCACTGTGTTCGCTTCCTTCGTCGGCGCCTCCTGGGGCATCACCGAAATGATCTTCCTGTCGCCGCTCCTCGTAAGGGCGGCGCTGCAATTCGGCCCGGCTGAAGTCTGTACGCTAATGCTGCTCGGCTTGCTCGCCGGCTCGACGCTGGCGCGCGGCTCGCCGATCAAGGGCGTGGCAATGACCGTGCTTGGGCTGTTCCTCGGCTCGGTCGGCACCGACCTCGAAACCGGCTCGGAGCGCTATACGTTCGGCATGACCGAACTCGATGACGGTATCGAACTGATCGCGCTCGCGCTCGGCCTGTTCGGCATCGCCGAGTTCATGAACAGCGTCAATCAGGTCGCGCCGATCAACACCAAATATACCCATGTCGGCCTCAAGGATATGCGGCCGACCAAGGCCGATCTGAAACAGGCCTTCTTCCCGATGTGGCGCGGCACCATCATCGGCAGCCTGTGTGCGCTTATACCCGGCACCGGGCCGACCATCGCCTCCTTCGTCGCCTATGCGACCGAGAAGAAGATTTCCAAACATCCGGAGAAATTCGGCACCGGCCTGATCGAAGGCGTGGTCTGCCCCGAAGCGGCGACGCACTCCTCGGTGCAGGGCGACTTCATCCCGACCATGAGTCTCGGCATTCCCGGCGACGCGGTGATGGCGCTGCTGCTCGGCGCCTTAATGATCCAGGGCATCGTGCCTGGCCCGCAGCTCATCTCGCAGCATCCCGACATTTTCTGGGGACTGGTGGCGAGCTTCTGGATCGGCAACATCATGCTGGTGCTGCTCAACGTGCCCTTGATCGGCATCTGGGTGAAGATGCTGGCGATCCCGTACAGGTATCTGTACCCGAGCGCCATGTTTTTCGTCTGTATCGGCGTCTACGCCGCCAACAACGACTTCTTCCAGGTCGGCGAAGTCGTATGCATCGGCTTGTTCGGCTACATCCTGCTGCGCCTCGGCTTCCACCCGGCGCCGATCCTGCTCGGCTTCGTGCTTGGCCCGCGGTTCGAGGAGAACTTCCGTCGCGCCATGCTGATCTCGCGCGGCGACATGACGGTCTTCATCCAGCGCCCGATCAGCGCGGTCTTCGTCGCGCTGTGCGTGATCCTGATCGGCTCGCAGATCTACTTCCGGATCAAAGGCACGAAGCCCCCGATCGAACCGTCGCTGCAGCCGCACGGCGACGGTGCGCCGGTTGCCGCCGAGCTTCGCACGCCGGCGGAATAAATCGAGCCGCAGAACGCAATCAGGGCATGATCTCGAAAGAGGTCATGCCCTTTTTGATTCCCACGCCCTTTTTGATTCCCACGCCCTTTTTGATTCCTATGTGCCTTTTAGCCGCCGGCGCCGTTCAGGAACTGCGCAGGCTACGCTCAAGCACGCGCGCCAGCCGGTCGGAGAACAATTTGGCATCGGCCAGGCGGTCGCCTTCGAGGAGCCGCGCCTCGTCGAACAACAGATGCGCGGCGTCCTCCTTGAACCCCTGCTCGCCCGCGCCGAGCGCTGCCAGCGCGACCACGAGCTTGTGGTGCGGATTGACCTCGAGGATCGGCTTCGAGGCCGAAGCGAGCCGCCCGGCGCTGGCCAGAATCTTTTCCAGCGCGCGATCCGGACCGGCTTCGGCCGCCACCAGGCAGACCGCGCTGTCGGTGAGCCGTTCCGACGCCCTCACCTCCGCGACCTGGTCGCCAAGCGTCGATTTCAGGAATACCAGAAACTGTTTGACCGTTTCGGCGATGTCGGGCGCCGCCGCCGCTGCGGCATCGAGCGGCGGAATGAGCGCAAGATCAGCCGCGCCTTGCGTCACCGATTTGAACGGCTTGCCGTCGAACGATACGCCCGGCATGACCCAGAATGTATCGACCGGATCGGGTAACAGCAGCACCTCGATGCCGCGGGCGCGAAAGCCTTCGAGATGCGGCGAGGATTTCAGCCGCTCGATTTCATCGCCGGCGAGATAATAGATCGCGGTCTGGTTGGTCTTCAGGCCGGCGATATATTCGGCAAGGCTCCGCCACGCGTCGCCGGCCGCGGTGGTCTTGAACCGTGCAAGCTTCAGGAGCGCGTCACGACGCTCGAAATCCTCGTAAATGCCTTCCTTGAGCACCGCACCGAACACGTCCCAGATCTTGGCATAGGTCTCCCGCTCCTTGTCGGCGAGCCGTTCGAGCTCGGACAAAACGCGGCCGGTCACGCCCTTCCGGATCGCGGCCAGAAGCGGGCTCTCCTGGATTTTCTCGCGCGACACGTTCAGCGGCAGATCGGCCGAGTCGACGAGCCCACGCACGAAGCGCAAATAGCGCGGCAGGATATCCGCGTCGTCGGTGATGAAAACGCGCTTGACGTAGAGCTTGATGCGGCCCTTGCGGTCCGGATCGAAAAGATCGAACGGCCGCGAACCGGGCACGAAAAGCAACGCTGTGTAATCCTGCCGCCCCTCGGCGCGAAAATGGACGGTCAGCGCCGGTTCGTCGAAAGCGCCGGCGATGCTGCGATAGAAGTCGGTGTAGTCGGCCGGCTTGATCTCGGATTTCGGCTTGGCCCAGAGCGCCGCACCGTCGGTGATCTCCTTGGCTTCGGCGCCCGGCTTCTCGATCACCGTTATCGGCACCGGCACATGGCCGGATTGCGCGTGCACGAGTTGTTCGATGGTTGCGCGCTCGGCATAGATCTTGGCGTCGTCCGACAGGTGCAGCACGACGCGGGTGCCGCGGCGCGGCGCGGCATCGAGCGGCAGCGGCGACACTGCATATTCGCCCTTGCCGTCCGAGCTCCATTGCCAGGCCGCGTCGCTGCCGGCGCGGCGGGAGAGCACGTCGACCCGTTCAGCCACCATAAAGGCCGAATAGAAGCCGACGCCGAACCGCCCGATCAGCGGGCTTCCCTCACCTGCCTTTTCGCTTTGCTTGTCCTTGCCCGCGTCCTCGCCGCCCTCACCGCTCTGCGCCGCTTCGATCTTGTCCAGGAACGCCTTGGTTCCCGACCGCGCGATGGTGCCAAGCGCCTCGATCATCTCATCGCGGCTCATGCCGATGCCGTTATCCTCGATCGCAAGCAGCTTCGCCTCAGGATCGAGGGCAACGGTGATCGCGAGTTTGGCATCGCTATCGGCACCGTGCCCAAGCAGCGCGGGATCCGAGAGCGCCTCGTAGCGCAAGCGCTCGCAGGCGTCCGCGGCATTGGCGATCAGTTCGCGCAAGAATACCGATTTGTCGGAATAGACCGAGTGCACCATCAGGTGCAGGAGCTTGGCGACGTCGGCCTCGAACGGCCGGCTCTCGATTTTCTCTTCCATTCCAGGTCTTTCCGTATTTGGCTTCTTGCCTATGCTCTTGGGGCAGCAGCCAAAGCGGCAGCGATTTCCCGGCACCGAAATGGCGGGAAATGCGATTTCTTTCAAGGCCTAATTGGATCAGTTGGCGACCGCAGCAATCGGTCCGGGCAGCCAGTCATTGCCGAGAAGCGGCTTGACCTCGACCGGATAAATCAGCCCGAGCTCGAGCGTCGGGTCGAAATACCGCATCGTCTGTTCGGCAAAGTCGATGATGCGGCCGGGTTCGAGTGGCCCGACATCGTTGATTTTGACGACTGCCTGCTTATCGCCGCTGGCGACGAGAGCGAAACTTGGCTGGTAATCCTTGCCGTAGCGCACGCCGCCGAACCAGTCACGCAACTCGATCTTGATCGCGGCATTCCAGCCAGCCGGATCGTAGGTCTCGCCGGATGCTGTTTCGGTGCCGCCGGAGCGAAAGCCGGGCCGGAACGGATTGTAGGTCGAGGCCGTGCCCAAAATCGTCACGCCGCTCGCGGCCGCATTCAATTTCTTGCGCTCGAGTAACGCCGATTGCGTCGGCCACGGCTCGGCCGCGGCGACGCCGCGTATGGCGTTGCGCACGGCATGGTCCGACTTGATGACTGACGACGAGGAGTAAGCAAACAGAATTGCGACGACGCAAAGCGCGGCGCCCAAGCGCACCACCATTCAGACTCTCCCGGATGGTCCCCAACGAAGGGGGCGCATAGATAAGCGTCGCGTGGTGCAATTAAGGCGAGAGTTGGATTATTTACGGATCGCGCGCGATGGCTGTGAGCAACACATCGCCGATTTGTTTGGAACTCGGCGTGAAGTGTTTGAAACACCGTACCGATTTATTTGGAACCGGCGCGCGCAGACCGCGATCAAATATTACATCGTTAATATAGCGCGCGACCAAATATCACACCGGCACGCGGACATTGGCGCGCAAGCCGCCGAGCGGTGAATCGCCGAGCGTGATGTCGCCGCCGTGCGAGCGCGCGATATCGCGGGCGATGGCGAGGCCGAGCCCGGTGCCGCCCTCGTCCTGATTGCGCGCATCATCGAGACGCAGGAACGGCTTGAACACGTCGTCACGCAAATGCACGGGAATGCCGGGCCCGTCATCGTCCACCGTCACATTGAGCCAGCGGTGATCGCGGTGGCCGGTGATGGCCACGGTCGAGCCGAAACGTCCGGCATTGGTGACGAGATTGGCGAGGCAGCGCTTGAACGCCGCCGGCCGCACGGTGACTTCGGGCGGGCCGTAGAAATTGGCGCTCGCCCGATGGCCGTGGCGCTCGGTGTCAAGCTTGAGCTCTTCGAGAAGCGCCGCGATATCGGTCGGCGCCGACTGCTCGCCCATGTCGCCGCGTGCGAAGGCAAGGTAAGCCTCGAGCATGGCTGCCATTTCGTCGACGTCTTTTTTCATGGCGTCGATTTCCGGCGTGTCGCCGAAAAGCGCCAGTTCGAGCTTGAAACGCGTCAGGATGGTGCGCAGGTCGTGCGAGACGCCGGCAAGCATCGTGGTGCGCTGCTCGATGGCACGCTCGACACGGCCCTTCATTTCCAGAAACGCCGCGGCGGCCCGGCGGACTTCGCGCGCACCGCGGGGCCGGAAATTCTGCGCCTCGCGCCCCTTGCCGAAGGCCTCCGCCGCGTCGGCAAGCCGCACGATCGGCCGGATCTGGTTGCGCAGGAAGGCGATCGCGATGGCGAGCACGACGAGCGAGGTCGCCACCATCCAGACCAGGAAGATCCAGGAATTTGGATCGTAGACATCGGCGCGCTTGGCGAAGACGCGCATGATCGTGTCGTCGAGCTTGATGCGGATTTCCACGATCGAGGAGCGGCCGACCGTGTCGATCCAGAACGGCAACCCGATCTGCTTGCTGATCTCTTCCGACAGCGCCTCGTCGAGCTGGGAGAAGAACGGCTTGGGGCCGGGCGGTGGCAATTGCGCGCCGGGCAGAAAATCGACGACGAGGCCGAGACGATCCTGCGCGATGCGGCGCAGTTGCGCGTGATCGGGATCCTGAGGATATGTCTTATAGACGTCGATCAGGGTCGCGATCTCCTGCGTCACCGCCGACGACAGATAAGTGGTTACCAGGTTCCAATGTCGCTCCATGAACAGGAAGGCGACCACCGATTGCAGCACCACCATCGGCACGATGATGATCAGAAGCGACCGGGCATAGAGCCCCTTCGGCATCACCGATTTGAGGAAGCGTCCGAGGCGATCCCAATTGCCGGCAATCGGTCCGACGATCGGCCGCAGCGCGACAGCGAAGACCCCGGCAACGGCATTCACCGCGTCGGCCAATTGGCCGGCGGCATTGCGCAAGCGTCCGATACCGTCGTCTAAGCTTGCCATGCGGAGCCCGTCATGATGCCGCTCAGACCGTCGCGACCAGCCGGTAGCCGACCCCGCGCACCGTCTGCACGATCAAGGGATTGCTGGGATCGCGTTCGATCTTGCGGCGCAGCCTGTTGACCTGCACGTCGACGGTGCGTTCGCTTACCGCTTCGCCCGAGCCGGCGAGCGCCTGGCGCGGCACCGTCTCGCCGACGCTCGTGGTCAAGACACGCAGCATATCGCGCTCGCGGTCGGTGAGCCGGATCACCTCCTCGCCCTTGCGCAATTCGCCGCGCGCCAAGTGATAGACAAACGGCCCAAAGCGGACCGATTCAGCTGGCGCCGCGCTCGGCGGCCGCGCCCGCTTGAGAATATTAGCGACGCGCAATGCCAGCTCACGCGGCTCGAACGGCTTCGCCAGATAATCGTCGGCGCCGATCTCTAGTCCCTTGATGCGGTTCTCCTTCTCGTCCCGCGCCGTCAGCATCAGGATCGGCACCGTGGAGGTGGCGCGGATGGTGCGCGCGAAATCAAAGCCGCTCTCGCCCGGCATCATGACGTCGAGAATGAGCAGATCGAATCTCAAGCCGGCGAGTTTGGCCCGCGCGTCGGCGGCGGTTTCCGCAGTCGAAACGCGGTAGCCCTCGCCGAGCAGGAAGCGCGACAATAGCGCGCGGATGCGCCGGTCGTCGTCAACGACAAGGAGATGCCGGGCATCGTCAGCCGGATTCGGCGCCGCCTCCGGTTTTACGTCCATGCTGCTCATGACACGTCATCTTCGCCGCGGGCGCGCCCGGCAACAGAATCCGCGCGCGCGATCAGACCCAGCACGCGTTCGCGGTCCTCGGCGTCGATCATGCCGGCGAGAAAGCGCCGCGCCGCCTCGCGCGAATCCGGGCCGAGATCGGCCAGCACGCGCTGAATGCGCACGGCCTGCAGACCGGCAAGCTTCATCGCCAGCGCCTCGCCTGCGGCGCTGGCATACAGGAGCCGTTGCCGCCGGTCGTTGGCGCCGGCCTTCTGCACCACATAGCCTTCATCGATCAGTTGCTTGAGCACGCGGCCGAGCGATTGCTTGGTGATTTTCAGAACGACGAGCAGCTCGGCGACCTTCATGCCGGGATTACGGTTGACGAAATGCAGCACGCGGTGGTGCGCCCGCCCGAACCCGAGCTTTTCCAGAACTTCATCGGGATCGCCGACGAAATCGCGATAGGCGAAAAACAACAATTCGATGAGATCGAAATAAGGCTCCGCCATGCCTTGCGCATCGGCTTGTGCGGTAGCTCGCACGTTATCTTGCGCGGCGTCGATTGCAGCTGCTGCGGAACGGGGTGTGCTCACGACGGTGATATCAGCCATTTAGGTCAGCTATATTGACATATTTCCGGTGAATTGTTAATCTCGAAAACACGATATCGTTTCGTGACCGGGCCGCCCCGGACGTTGCGCAGGGCGCCGTAGCGCACTCTGATGACTCGTCTTTTGGAGTGGCCAGACCATAACGGGAGTCCGCTCCCGAAGCAAAAGCGGCCCATTGCTTATGCCGGTAAGGTTCACGGCGCCGGTAGAATTTAAGCGGATTGGGCACAAAGGGAGACCCCGCGAGGGGCGACGCCATGTCATCAGCCACTTCATCAGCGCCGGCTGCCGTGCCGTTTGACGAGCGCTCCGATCTGATCTGGTTCGACGGAAAGCTCATCCCGACGGTGGACTGCAAGATCAGCCTGCTCACGCACGCCCTGCACTACGCGAGCGCCGTGTTCGAGGGTGAGCGCGCCTATGGCGGCGAGGTCTTTCACAGCACCAAGCATTCGGAGCGGCTGAAGAATTCCGCGAAAATCCTCGATTTCGAGATTCCTTATAGCGTCGCTGAAATCGACGCCGCCAAGCGCATGGTTCTGGAAAAGAACAACCAGAAAAACGCCTATGTGCGCCCGATCGCATGGCGCGGCTCCGAGGCACTCGGCGTCTCAGCACAGAACAACAAGATCCATCTTGCGATCGCGACCTGGGAATGGCCGAGCTATTTCGACCCGGCGCAGCGCTTGAAGGGCATCAGGCTCGACCTCGCTGAATACCGCCGTCCCGATCCGAAGACCGCGCCCTGTCTCGCCAAGGCGGCGGGCCTCTACATGATCTGCACCATCTCCAAGCATCGTGCAGAGAAGCGCGGCTATGCCGACGCCATGATGCTCGACTGGCAGGGCCGCGTCGCCGAATGCACCGGCGCCAATATTTTCTTCGTCAAGGACGGCAAGATCCACACCCCGATCGCCGATTGTTTCCTGGCCGGCATCACGCGTTCGACGGTGATGGATCTGGCGCGCCGGCGCAATTTCGAAGTGACCGAACGCCGCATCATGCCGGAAGAGCTGTCGGGCTTTTCCGAATGCTTCATCACCGGCTCCGCTGCCGAGGTGACTGCCGTTGCGGAAATCGCCGACTGGAAGTTCACGCCGAGCCGCATCACGCAGCAGCTGATGGACGACTACACCGCCGAAGTGCAGCCCAAAGGCAAGGCCGCGGCGGCGTAACACGCGCTGCGGCGAACAAAGCAAAACAGCCCAGGCGGCGCGCGCCGCCTGGGCTGTTTTTTATTGCCATCGTCAGTCACGCCAGAACGGCTTGTCTGCTTCGCGCATCGCGTCAACGCGTGTGATGCCGATGTCGCGCAGCGCCCGGTCACACAGGCCGGCGAGTTCGCGCCGGCTGTCGATGCGGCGCAGCCATTCGCCGATTAACGAAAATAGACCCACACCAATGCTCGCCGTCCGTGAACTGGCGGCGCGTGCGGTCAAATGCAGCGCGCTCATGATGTTTTCTCCTCATTTCTCCGGATGCCGCAGGCCTAAGCCGCACTGGCAGCCGAAACGACCCGTTTCCTGATTACGTGGTGGGACCGTAAAGCGCGCCGAGGTCGGCGATGGTCGGCGCCACGGCAAAGAAGAACGCCGTGCCGACGATCACGAGCGCAAAGAAAAGTGCCCCGAGGATCAGCAATTCGCGATTTGCGCTGACTTGTCCGCCGCGGCCGGAATCGCGGTAGCGGACCGCGGGGACCGAAGTGACTGCATGTGCAGAGCTCATGGCCTGCTCCTTGTTGGTTGGCGCCACCATGGCGCATGACCAGCAAGTTATGCTTCGGGCGTGGTCGAATAATCAGGTCTGTGGTAATCTCATCTATCACTAATAGTGATATATGAGGGCCTATGCCGGACCTGCGGACCTTGGCGATCTTCGTGAAAGTGGCGGAAAGGCAGAGCTTCGTGCGCGCCGCGACCGATCTCGGCATCACCCAGTCGGGCGTCAGTAACGCCATCAAGCGGCTCGAGGATCAGATCGGCACGCCGCTTCTCCTGCGCACCACCCGCCGCGTCAGTCTGACCGAAGATGGTGCGGCGTTCTTCGAGCGCTGCCGTCAGGCGCTTACCGCCATCGACGAGGCCGAACAGGTGCTCAAGCGCGCCCAGATCAGGCCGGCGGGCACGCTGCGCATCGACGTTCCAATTTCATTCGGACGGATCAAGCTGGTCCCGCTGCTCGGCGCGTTTCAGGACGAATATCCCGACGTGCGGCTGCGCATCACCTTCACCGATCGTTATATCGATCTGATCGAGGAAGGCGTCGACGTCGCCGTGCGCTTCGGCGCGCTGCAAGATTCAAGCCTGATCGCGCGCCGGCTGACGACAACGCAATTCAACGTGGTGGGCTCACCGCGCTATCTCGCCAAACACGGCCGGCCGAAGACGCTCGACGATCTCAAGGCGCATAATTGCCTTGCCTTCGCCGCGCGCGACACCCGCCAGACCCGGGATTGGCGTTTTGCCACGGCGGACGGCGAAACGACGCTGACGCCGAGCGGCAGCATGACGCTGACCGACGGCGCCTCGATGTGCGACGCCGCGACCGCGGGCTACGGCCTCGCGCAGCTGCACGATTACTATCTCGATATAGCGATTGCGCAGAAGAAAATCGTGCCGGTACTGGCCGAGTTCAATCCGCGGCCCATTCCGATTTCACTGGTCTATCCGCAGATGCGCCATCTGACGCCCAATGTGCGCGCCTTTGTCGACTTCATGGTGGCGCGGTTTAAGACAAGCGAAAAGACGAAGCTCTGATCGTTGCTATTTTGCCGCTTCACGCCGCGGCGCAGTCCACCGCTCGGCCGCGACATCGTCGGTGGCCTTCGCGTCGACCCAGGTCTTCTCGACCAAATTCGTGCCGCCCGGTTTCTCGACCTGTTTCCAGAACGGCGCGCGGGTCTTCAGATAATCCATCAGGAATTCGGCTGCCGCGAAGGCAGCCTCGCGGTGGCTCGATGCAGTCGCCACCATGACAATGTCTTCGCCCGGCGCGATGCGCCCGAAACGGTGAATCACCGTCGCGCCGAGCAGCGGCCAGCGCGCGGATGCTTCGTCGACATGACGCGCGATCTCGGCCTCCGCCATGCCGGGATAATGTTCAAGCGTGAGCGCCGCGATCTTCTCGCCGTTCTCGTCGGCGCGGCAGATGCCGGTGAACGTCACCAGCGCGCCGACATCGCTGCGTCCGTGGGTGAGCTTTTTCACCTCGGCGGCGACGTCGAAGACTTCACGCTGCAGGCGGACGGTTGTGTTCATCGAACTTCGGCCGCAAAAGAATCATCCGCCGGTCATCGGCGGAAAAAACGCGATTTCGCCGGCGCCCGCGATCCGCGCATCGGCGCGGACATGGCTTTTGTCGATCGCGGCGCGGATCACTTTCGGATTCTCGAAAGCATAGGCATAGCCCTCGCCGCGCTTGGTCAGCCACGCCACCAGATCGGCAACGGTGGCGACGCCCGAGGGTGGATCCACATCTTCTTCGGCAAGACCGACGCGTTCACGCACCCAGGCGAAGTAGCGAAGCTTCACGCATCCTCCTGATAGAGATGGTGCAGCCCGGCATAGAGATAATCCCAACCGGTATAGAGCGTCAGCAGCGCCGACAGCCACAACAGCACGATGCCGACCTGCGTCACCACCGGCACGATGGCATCGCCGGCCTCGCCGCAGATCAGAAAGCCGACGGCGATGAGCTGCAGCGTCGTCTTCCACTTGGCGAGCCGCGTCACCGGCACGCTGACGCGCAGCTCGGCGAGATATTCGCGCAGGCCCGACACCAGGATCTCGCGGCAAAGAATGACCACAGCGGCCCATAGCGACCAGCCGTGAATGGTCTTCTCGGCGCCGAGCATCAGCAGGCAGGAGGCGACCAGAAGCTTGTCGGCGATCGGGTCAAGCATACGGCCGAGCGAGGAGTGCTGTTCCCAGATGCGGGCGAAATAGCCATCGAGAAAATCCGACACACCGGCGGCGATGAAGATGCCGAGTGCGACCCAGCGCAGCCACAACGGCCCGTGCAAAATGTTCTGCCAGAACATGGCGCCGACCACGAGCGGCACCGCGACGATGCGCCCATAGGTCAGAATGTTGGGCAAGGTCAATGGACGGGCGGGCAGCCGTGCGGGCGCCGTTGCTCCCGTTGCCGGTCTTGTCGTCGCGGTAGACGAATTCATAGAGCCATCATAGCGCCGCCATAACGGAACCGACAGAGCCAAGCCGCGCATGCCAGCGTTACGCACGGCAATGTTAACAGCGCAGTTATGCCCATAATGCCTGCTCGATCGCCACTTTTCGCGGCCGCCGCCTTAACACTCCGGAAAGGTCCTTACGCCGCACCCTCGTGAAAAAACTCGTAAATTCGGCGTGCCGTTTCGGCGCTGACGCCGTCAACCTGCATCAAGTCGGTCACCGACGCGCGCTCAATGGCTTTGAGCGTGCCGAAGTGATGCAAAAGTGCGCGCTTGCGCGTCGGACCGATGCCGACAATCTCCTGCAGCCCCGCCTCGCGCAGATCTCGCGTCCGCCGCGCCCGGTGCGAGCCGATGGCAAAACGATGCGCCTCATCGCGCAGTCGCTCGACGAAATAGAGCACCGGGTCGCGCGGCGGCAGCTTGAACGAGTCGCGGCCGGGAAGAAAGAAGGTCTCGCGTCCGGCATCGCGGTCCGGCCCCTTGGCGATGGCGACCAGCGGCACCTCGACGCCCAATTCGCCTAAAACTTCGCGCGCCGAGCTGAGCTGGCCCTGCCCGCCGTCAATGAGAACGAGGTCCGGCCAGGGCGAAGCGATTTGTTCGTCGGCTTCCGGCGTCTCAAAAGCTTCGCCGTCTTCCTGCAGCCCCATCCGGGCAGCCTCCGCGCCCTCCCCGCGCGGCGCCTCGGCCAAAAGCCTCTTGAACCGCCGCGACAAGACCTCGCGCATCATGGCGAAATCGTCGCCGGGGCTCAGCGATGACGAGCGGATGTTGAATTTCCGGTATTGGCCTTTCTGAAAGCCCTCGACGCCGGCAACGATCATGGCGCCAACCGCATTCGAGCCTTGGATGTGGCTGTTGTCGTAGACTTCGATGCGGCGCGGCGCGCGCGGCAGGTGGAAAGTCTCGGCAAGCTGAGTGAGGAGCTTTTGCTGCGAGCTCGTCTCGGCGAGTTTCCGCCCGAGCGCTTCGCGCGCATTAGCGAGTGCATGCTCGACCAGATCCTTCTTCTCGCCGCGCTGCGGCTGCGAGATTTCGACCTTGTGGCCGGATTTTGTGCCGAGCGCTTCGGCAAGCAGCGCGCGATCCTCGATGTCGTGCGAGATCAGGATCAGCCGCGGCGCCGGCCTCTCGTCATAGAACTGGCCGAGAAACGCGGCGAGAACTTCTTCCGGTCCGACCGAGCGATCGGCTTTGGGAAAATAGGCGCGGTTGCCCCAGTTCTGTCCGGTGCGGAAGAAGAAGACTTCGACGCAGGAAAATCCGCCCTGCTGATGCACGGCAAAAACGTCGGCCTCTTCGACGCCGCGCGGATTGACGCCCTGATGCGATTGGATCGCCGATAGCGCCGCGAGGCGATCGCGATAGATCGCGGCGCGCTCGAAATCGAGCGCCGTCGAGGCGGTGTCCATCTCCTGCGCCAATTCGTCCTTCACCGCCTTGCTGCGGCCCGACAAAAACGCATTCGCCTCGCGCACCAGAGCCGCATAATTCTGAAAGTCGATCTCCTTGGTGCACGGCGCCGAGCAGCGCTTGATCTGATAGAGCAAGCACGGCCGGGTGCGGCTTTCGAAAAACGAATCGCTGCACGAGCGCAACAGGAACGCGCGCTGCAAGGCATTGACGGTGCGATTGACGGCCCAGACCGAGGCGAATGGGCCGTAGTAGTGGCCGGGCCGCGTGTGTGCGCCGCGGTGCTTGAGAATCTGCGGCGCCCAGTGATCCGTCGTGATCACGATATAGGGAAACGACTTGTCGTCGCGCAGCGTGACATTGAAGCGCGGCCGCAGCCGCTTGATGAGATTGGCCTCGAGCAGCAGCGCCTCGGTTTCGGTGCGGGTGACGACGAATTCGAGCGTGCGGGTCTGGGCGATCATGCGCTCGATGCGGGTGTCGAGCCCGGTCGGGCGCGCATAGGCGGCAATGCGCTTCTTGATGTTCTTGGCCTTGCCGACATAGAGCACGTCGCCGCGCGCATCGATCATGCGATAGACGCCAGGCCGCGACGGCGCGTGCTTGAGATGCGCGACGATGGCGGCGCGGCCGGCGGCGAGCGAGCCTTCAGACGAGGCTTCAGACGAGGCTTCAGACGAGCCTTGCGCCTCATCGAAGCCGAGCTTTGCCGATTCGTCGTCCGTCTGCGGCAGCGACTGCTCGTCGTCGTCCTCAATCGGCTCGATCTCGGGAGCCGCGTCTTCCTTGGCCGTCTCCTTGGCCGTCTCTTCCTTGCCTATGTCTGGCTTTGGACCACTCATGTCTCGGAAATCCGCGACAGCAGCTTGGCAAGACGCGCCAGCCGCTGCGCCCTGTCAAATATACAATTTCTTAACGATATCAACTTGGAACTACTTAAGGATTCAGAACTGTTTAACTTAAAAATCGCGATAAATTCTTCAGATCGGACAAACGGCCTTCAAAGCTTTCTTTGACGCCGCAAAGCGTTTGCGCGCGTCACACGTTCCGCCCGATTTCATTTTGGGAGGCCATCATGAACAAGACTGGTGCGGCCAAGACTGGTGCGGCCAAGACTTGCACGGCTAAGAGCACGGCTAAGACTTGCGCGGCTCTGGCTACCGCGCTCTTTCTCGGAGCGGCAGGCGCAGCGACCGCCGCCGACCTTCCCGCCTATCAATATTACACGGCGCCCCCGCCGCTCGCCTTCAGCTGGGCCGGTCCCTATCTCGGCGCCACACTCGGCTATGAATGGGGCTCGGTGGACAACAATCCGACCCACCCGACCGGCGTCACCGGCGGCGCCGAGGCCGGCTTCAACTGGCAGCATGGCAATTTCGTCTACGGCCTCGAGGGCGATATCAATCTGTCCGGCGCCGAAGACACGTTTGCGCCCTGGCAGTTCTCCAATCCCTGGTTCGGCACCGTGCGCGGCCGCGCCGGTGTCGCCATCGGCAATGTGCTCATCTACGGCACGGCCGGTTTGGCCTATGGCGGCCTGACCGCGGACACTTCCGGTAACCTCTCGGAAAGCCATACCAGCTTTGGCTGGGCCGCGGGCGGCGGCGCCGAGGTCGGCTTCACGCCGCATTGGTCGGCGAAAGCGGAGTGGCTCTATCTCGACTTCGCTGATCGGAGCTTCTCGGTCACCGGCACCAATAACGGCCTCACCGCCAACCTCATTCGCCTCGGCGTGAACTACCACTTCTGAGCCGGATTTCCGCGGATAACCGCCGCTGACGATGGACGCCGCGCAGCGTTTTCGTGACGCCCTGTTTCATCCACAGGAAATATATCTTAAGAATTAATTCATCATATTTTCGCTGGTCTTAAGACATACTTAGCAATAACCTTGGCATGGCGAAGTGTAATTTCGCCACAATACAAACACGATGAAGAATAGCGCTGTGTCTTTCCTACACTAGCGCACAAGGCCCTCCTGAATACTATGCGCGCACCTTGTACTCACGCGCGCGGCGTTTTGCGTCTGGAGGACTACAATGAAGCGTTTGTGCCTTGCATTGATCGGCCTGGTGGCGCTGGCGGGTTCGGCGGCAGCGGCTGATCTCTCGCGCCCGGCGCCGGTTCCCTACTATCCGAAGGCTCCGGTCTACGTTCCCTATAGCTGGACCGGCTTCTATGTCGGCCTCAACGGCGGCGGCGCATTCGGCAATTCGAGCTGGGACTCGACCGGCAACCGCAACATCTCGGGCGGCCTCGTCGGCGGCACCATCGGCTACAATTATCAATGGGGCCGCGCGGTGTTCGGCGTCGAAGGTGACATCGATTGGGCCGACATCAACGGCTCGACCAACAATGGTTGCCCGCTCGGCTGTAAGACGAGCGACACTTGGCTGTCGACGGTTCGCGGCCGCCTCGGCTATGCCGCCGATCGCTTCATGCCCTTTGTCACCGGCGGTGCGGCGTTCGGCGATATCCGCGCCTCGACACCGGGCTTTGCCGCGGCAAGTTCCACCAATGCCGGCTGGACGCTCGGCGGCGGGCTTGAGGGTGCAATCACCCAGAATTGGACGGCCAAGGTCGAATATCTTTATGTCGATCTCGGCAAGTTCAACTGCGGTCTGAACTGCGGCGCCGGGCTTGTGAACGACAACGTATCGTTCCACACCAACATTCTGCGCGCCGGTGTGAACTACAAGTTCTACTGAGCGCAGCACGCGCTAGAATTTATCGGCGTCAAACGCCCCGGGGCCATCGAGCCCCGGGGTTTTCATTTTTCAGACGCCAGGCGTTTGCCCGCGCAGAACCTTTTCCATCACCGGTATGTCGATATTGCCGCCGGTAAGGATGAGGCCGACGCGTTTGCCGGTATAGCGGCTCTTTTCTTTCATCAGCGCGGCGAGCGGGGCGGCGCCTGCGCCTTCGGCGAGATTATGCGTCGTCGTATAATAGAGGCGGATCGCGTCCGCGATCTCGCCTTCGCTGACCCGCACGACGCGGCTTGCGCCTTTCTTGATGATCTCGAGCGCTTCGGCCGGAGGGTCGCGCGTCGCCACGCCGTCGGCAAATGTCGCCGCCGAATTGGTCCGCACCGGATGGCCGGCGGCGAAGGACAGAGCGAAGGCCGGCGCGTTATCGGCAACGACCCCGATGATCTCGGTCTTGAGCCCCATCAGATCGCGCACCGTGATCAGGCCGCAGATGCCCGACCCCATGCCGATCGGCACATAGACGGCGTCGAGAGCGGCATTGCTGGCATGGGCACCGGCATGGACGCCCACATCGGCGCTGAAGAGCTCATAGGCATAGGTCGCCACGCCTTTCACCAGCTCGCGGTGAAACGACGGCACGAAATGATAGCCGCGCTCGCGCTGGATCGCGGCAGCGATGCCGCGGCTCTCGTCAAAGTCCTTGCCGCCGGTGATGATCTCGCCGCCAAACGCCGCCATTGCCGCATTCTTCTCGGGCGAGTTGCCCTCCGGCACCACGATCACGACCGGAATGCCGTTCCTGGTCGCCGCTGCCGCGATCGACTGGCCGTGATTGCCGCGCGTCGCGGTGACGAGGCCGGCCGGCTTCGCGCCGCCACGCACCAGCGCGTCGACATACACCAGTCCGCCGCGCGCCTTGAACGAGCCGGTCGGCGTATGGTTCTCGTGCTTGACGATGACCGTGGCGCCGGTCGCTGTGGCAAGCAGCGGCCAAGCATGCGCCGGCGTCGGCGGCACGAAGGCGTGCACGGTTTTGAGTGCGCTATCGAGTTCGTCGAGCGTAAAAAGCGACATGGCGGACAACCCAATGGCGGCAAGCAAACGCGATATGGACCGGCGATGGCTCGCCGGCCGGACCTCGCGCATGACGATCTCGCGCGTGAAGATCTATAGATCGGGAATATTACGCCGTTACTTTGGTCGCGGCATAGGCCGGCACGCGCGCGGCGAATTTGTCGAGCCAGGCGACAAGCCGCGGATGATCGGCGCGCCACTGGCCGTCGAAACGCAGATCGCGGTAGCCGAGCGCGCAAGCAAGCGCGATCTGTCCGACATTCGGCAGCGCTTTTGAATCGGCGTCGAATTCGGGCGGCAAGGCTTCGAGCGCCTTGAGCCCGCGTGTCACTTTGCCGACCTGATGGTCGACCCATTTGGCAACGTGGTGCTCGGCCGGCCGCCAGCGCGCCTCATAGACGGTGAGGATCGAGGCATCGAGAATGCCGTCGCACAAGGCCTGCAGCCGCAGCGCCGCGAGCCGCGCCTTCGACTCGCGCGGCACGATCTTGCCGCCGCCGGCGCGATCGTCGAGATAATCGAGGATCACACGCGAGTCGTAATAGGCTGTGCCGTCGTCGGCGATCAGCACCGGAATCTTGCCGAGCGGATTTTGCTGGCGGACGCTGTCGCTGGCGTCGGTCGGATCGGCTGCTTCGATTTTCACGTCGCCGTCGAAACCGAGCAGCGAAATCGCGATACGAGCCTTGCGGCCGAATGGCGAAGGCGGCGACGTACGCAGGATCATCATTGCAGCACCATTTGCTTTGCGGATTCAATATTTTGCATCGGCGATTTTGGCCGAGAAATTTTCGAGAGCAATTCCGCTGCAGATTACTGCAACAGGATCGCGCATGAGAGCAGCGTAAGAGCACATTCAGAAAAAACGAAAACACAGCGGCTCACGGCGCTCCCGCCCGCTCCTTCCATTCTGCAGCGTCGTCGAGGACGCCGCGACTAAAGCTGTCGTCGTCTCAGCCAGTGACGACGAGATTTACGGCCTTGGGACCCTTGCCTTTCTTATCGGGCTCCACGTCGAAGCTGATGCGCTGCCCCTCAACAAGCGATTTCAGCCCTGCACGTTCAACGGCGGTAATGTGAACAAACACGTCGCGGCCGCCATCATCTGGCTTGATGAAGCCGTAACCGCGTTCCCCGTTGAAGAATTTGACCGTACCGGTCATTGCCATTGACTCACTCCCCAGTGGTTCATTCGCCGCCACCCCCACGGCGCGGCGGCCAGCCAAACATTCCACACGGATGAAGAGTCTTGGGCCCCAGATGATCCCAGTCACTCCGCCGGCCCCCACAGGAGGCGGAACGTGTCAGCTCAGCATTGGAACAATTAGACTAATTTGGTCTGCTGAAAAAGAGGGAACGACGCGTGAGGTGTGCAACTTCAGTCGTAGTTCTGCGGATCCAAATTTATCCGCGACTATCCGTCGTTATCTGTTCGGGCGCGAGCCAATCAAGACGCCAGGTTGCATCGGGCAACAACAAGTTCCGAAGCGCTGGAAGCAGCGTTTGCAACTCGCGCTCTAAAACAAAAGGCGGGTTTACCACGATGAGCCCTGACCCGACCAGGCCGCTGTCGGCGCGCGGTGCGCCGAACATCATTTCGCAGCGCAAAATTTTCGGCACGTCGAGCTTGCGGAACCGCCGCGCCAGCGCATCCGGCGCATCGCGCTCCTTGATCGGGTACCAGAACAGATAAATGCCCGCCGGCCATTTGTGATGCGCCGCGGCAAAAGCCGCAGAAAGCCGCATATAATCGGCAGTTTCTTCATAGGGCGGGTCGACGACGACAACGCCGCGGCGCTCCTTTGGCGGTACATTGGCGTTGAGCGCCATCCAGCCGTCGATCGTCAGCACCTTGGCGCGCGACTCGCCCTTGAGCGCGGTCTTGAGCAATGCTGCAGCGCGGGGCTCGCGCTCGCAGGCGATGAGGCGATCCCGCCGCCGCATCAGCGACAGCGCGATCAGCGGCGAGCCGGGATAGCTGCGAAGTTCACCGCCGGGATTGAGCGCAGCAACGATGTCGAGATATGGCGCAAGTAACGTTTGCGCGTCGTCCGCGTGCGCCACTTTTTGTCCATAAGTACTTGTACTTATAACGTCGAAGACACGGCCGATGCCGCCGCGCCACTCTTGCGCACGCAGAGCTTCCGGCCCGAATAAATCATAGCGACCGGCCCCCGCATGGGTGTCGATGACGCGAAAGGCGGAATCCTTCTGCCGCAGATGATGAAGGATGCGGGTCAGCACGACGTGCTTGTGCACGTCGGCAAAATTGCCGGCATGGAAAGCATGCTGATAGTTCATCTAGGGCATGCCCCGGAAAAGTGAACACCGGTTTTCCGATAAGGCCATGCGCATAAGGCCATGCGCAAAATCGAAAATCCGGGTTCAGCCGCCGCGCACCGGCGGCATGACCAGCTGATCGCGACGGCAACTGCGCTTGGCGACTTCCGGGCAGTCGCGAAATTTCAGATCCTTGGATAAACAAAGCCGCACTTCGCTCATCCGGTTCCGCGAACATTCGACCGCGATGCCGCTCGTCGTCAATCCGGGATTGGCCTTGATGAAAGCGTCCTCGACCACGTTCGGCGTCACGGTGAGCGGTTCTTTCAGATCGCCGTATTCGGGCGGAATAGTCACCGCCGCACGCGCTTTGCGAATGGTGTCGAAATAAGACTGCGCCGAAAGTCCCGAACAGGTGCCATGCTTGTCCCATTCGTTATAGATGAGCCGCGGCGCCGGCATCAGATCGAGCATCGACGAGACGATGCCGTGATAGAGCCGCGGCGACGGATCCTGGCAATATTCGGGAAAGCCGCGCTCGTATTGCGGCCACAGTCCGTGCACGACGAACGAAAACGGCCGTGCGCCGCATTGCTGTCCGCCGTAGCGATTGCTGTCGGCAGCGGCGGCGCAAAACGACGGTGACCACGACAGCGACAAAACATAGAAGTCGAATTGTCCCGGCTGATTCTGTTCCGACGCGCTCTGATCCGAATTCTGCGCTCGTGCCGGCAGCGGCAAGCCAAGGAGCGCGAGGACGCACACAACAAACGCCGCACGCCAAACACCGCAGATCAAAGACCGGAAAAGAATCGGCATGGACTTCCCCCGCTACGCCGCTTTGTGAAATTTCGCCATAATCGGACAAAGCTCGTCTTGAACAAAGAAAGAACACAACACCGCGCTACCGCAAGAATGTAAAGCTAGATCAGGGCTTCATGAAGGATAGCCGGAATTTGACCGCACGCAGCTTAAAAAGGCGCGCGGTATCGCGTATAGTTCCGTATCTGGGGTAAGTTCGCGGCGTTCGTTCGCTTCCATAGCGCGATCTTGCGCTTGCGCCGCAGGCCGATCTCGCCAGCGCGGCAAGGCAAGCTCCAAAAGGAAATGGCATGCCGATCTACCGCCTGTTCAAGAATGAAGCTTTCGAGCCGGAAGCGATCTCGGCCATGACCCGCACCTATGCGGAAGTGTGCCGCGCGCTTGGTTTGAACGACGGCGATGCGGCCGAAACCGGCAGCTCTGGAATGGTGGACAAAGCGCGTGTCGCCAAGACGGTGATCGAATATGCGCAGCGCGGCGCGCGCGATCACACCCGCCTGCGCGATTGCGTGCTTGAGGCGCTCAAACAGTAAGCGCGAGGCTAAAAATTATTGCGGCAGATTACGGCCGCGCCGCGCGGCATTGCGGATTATAGGCCTCGTCGCGGTCGAGCCCGACCACGCACCAATTGACGCCCCAATCCATGCCGATCATGCCGGTATCTTCGGCGATCGAATAGTACATCGGGTGGCGGTTGCCGTCATTGATCACCACCGTGCCGCTGCAAAAGCGGCGCGGAATGGATTGCGCCGCCCACGGCATAACCGCGGTTTCCTTGATGTCTTCGACGCCGACGATGCGCAGCTCGGAATTCCAGAAGCCGTATTCCTTGGTATGGAACTGGGAGATGATGCGGTCGAGTGCGCGGGGATAGTCGCAAGCCGGCATGACCCGGTCATAGCGCGGCCCCGACATCCAGAACTCCTTTTCCCACCAATCCGCCGCCCGCGCCTGCGAGATCGCGGCGAAGCTTAGCGCCATGCTGAGCATGACGCCCGACGCGATGGCTACTCGCCCGGACAACGCTTTGGAAATAGCCGCCGACAACGCTCCGGACATGGCTTTCTGGCCCCTCTCCGTACCCCGCGCGAACCGTGCCGCGCCTGCCGGTTCCGGTCAAGGGTCGCAGAACCATATCGTTCAGGTGTGGCTTAGATGTCCCGTGTCGCCGGTCGCCGCACGAAAGTACGGTCGCCAACCCACCAGCGGGCCACCAGCAAGTCATCGCCAAGACGCTGCCAAGACGTGCCACGTCACCGCACCTTCACACAAAACGCGCGCCGGTTTTTCGCGTTGTGATACGCTTTCTTTGTCTGTTGCTCTGATTCGTTGTGTCGCCTTTGTGTCGCTGGATAGCGCGGCGCTGCCGCAGCGGCCGCTCCCGTTCATCGTAGAGAAGCTTTCCGGATCCGGCGCACGCGTTACGTCGACCATCAAGACGTGTCGGCCACGGCCGAGACTGGGGGGATTTGCGATGGGTGAGGTGCACCAGCTGCAGACAGCGCAGCCGGGATTCGGTCTTCAGGCCGCGGGGCGTCTGATGACGGAGGTGTTTGCGCCCTGGGTGCAGGATCTGGCGCTGCTGGTGGAAAGCGTCGAGGTCTCGCGCCCCGCAGGCGCTCAAGCCGACTGGCAGCCCGGCGCCACCGTGCGGCTGCCGTTTTCCAAAAAAGCTTGCTGCGACGGCGCCGTGGTCTGCAGCCAAGCGCTGATGGCGCTTGCCGACACCGCCATGGTCATCGCCTGTTCGGCGGCCTGGAACGGCTATCGGCCGATGAGCACGATCGACCAGACCACGCATTTTCTGCGGCCGGTGAATTTCGACATCATCGCCGACGCCCGCGTCGTGCGCATCGGCCGCAATACGAGTTTCGGCCGCGTCATGCTGCTCAACTCCGTGGACAAGAGACCGGTCGGCATGGTGGCCAGCGCCTATTCCATGCTGTGATGTTTTGGCTACGCGACGGCCAATAATGACGGGTCTGCGCGGGTCCTGCCCCGGATCGGGTTCCTTAGCCGCTGGGCATGTTCTAAATTGGCCCTCGTCCTGTGTGACCGGAGGCGGGCTCATATGTTGCGGAAAGTCTTGATCGCGCTTGGTGTCGTCTTGGCGACCGGCCTGGCGACCGGCGGTGTGGCTCTTTGCAATGGCGGCAGGTTTGCCGGGCCGGGAATCGGCATTACCGGCAACGACACCGGCGGCATTTTTCCCTATTCGCCAGATGTCGATGCCAGTTACGAACAGATCGCGGCCGACTATTGCGCCCGCTGGGGTCGCCTGTCGCACGTCACGAGCGTGCATCGCAAATACGGCGATTACGTCAGCTTTGTTTGCATCGACAAGCCGTGGATGATCCACTGATAGCGCTCTAGCGCCAATCCCCAAGGACGGACTGAACCACCGCCAGCGCCGCCACGGCGGCCGTGTCGGCGCGCAGAATGCGCGGGCCGAGCGACAATCGCGCCACGCGTGGCAGTTTGAGCAGGGCCGCACGCTCGTCAGCGGCAAAGCCGCCTTCCGCGCCGATGAGGACGGCAAGCGGCGCTTGCGGCGGCAAAGCTTGCAACGCCGTGACCGGATTGGCGGCATCGGCATCTTCATCGCAAAATATCAGCCACCGCCCAGGCTCTGGCTTCTGCTCGCATTGTGCGATCAGGCTTGCGAGTGGCTGCGGCTCGCCGATCTCGGGCAGCGACAGGATTCCGCACTGCTCGGCCGCCTCGACGGCATTGGCACGCATGCGCTGGAGATTGACGCGGGCCACCTGGCTGTAACGGGTCAAGACCGGCTGTAGCCGCGAGACCCCCATTTCGACTGCCTTCTGCACCATGTAATCGAGGCGCGCCGATTTGAGCGGAGCGAACACATAATGCAGATCCGGAGCCTTGGTCTGCGGACGGGTCTGGGCCGCGACGGCGAGCGAAACCGTGCGCTTGCCGCTCTCGGCAAGGCTCGCTTGCCACTCACCATCGCGGCCGTTGAAGACCAGGACAGCCTCCCCGGCTTTAAGCCGCAACACGCGGCTCAGGTAATGCGCCTGCGGCCGCTCGAGCGCGATCTCCGCCCCCGCCGCGAGCGGCGCATCGACGTAAAGACGCGGGCTTTTGAAATCGTAGCCGGGCACCGCTGTCGCCAATCCGCGTGAAACTGCGCTCTTGTGAATGCAGGGCCGGTGAGCGTCAACGTCGCACCCCGCGATTTCGCGCCGGATTGCCCCCATGTCGCCGAATTCAGCGAGTCTTTAATACCGCCCAAATATGGGGCAATGTTTTCGCTAAGGGCTGCGACCGAGAATCGGCTTCTCTAGGGCGGGACGCGGCTGGGTGCGGAAAAACTGGGTCAGAGAGCCACTCATGAAGCGAAGCCTCGCCATCGCTTTGGCGCTGTTTGCCCTGATCGGAGGGATTGCGCCCTGGACCGCGAGCTCGGCGCAATGGGGACCGCCGCCAGGAGCGCCCGGTGCGTCAAGCGCGCCAGCTTGGCCCAGCGGTCCGCCGGGAGGGGTACCAAGCGGGGCGGAGAGCGGGGCGGGTTGGCCCAGCGGTCCGCCGGCTGGGATGCCAGGCGGGCCCCCAGGAGGACCGGCAGGTAACCCGCAAGCCCGGTGCTCGCAGTTTCCGCAGCTGAGCGGGGAGGCCAAGAAGAGGGCCGACGCCGTACAGGCCGCGATCAAAGCCAAGGTCGACCGCAAGCAAGTCTGCGTCCTGTTGACAACTTTCGTCGCCAGCGAAGCGACCGTCATCAAATTCCTCGAAGACAACAGGACGACGTGCGGCGTGCCCGACCAGGCAATCACAATCTCGAAAACCAATCACGAAAAATCGCTCAAATTCAAAACCATGGCCTGCAACACTGATGCCCCCCCGCCGCAGAAGGCGCCGACCTTGAGCGACGCCATCAAGACGCCGAGCGTCGATTCGGCGACCAATACCAAGACCGGCCGCGGCACGTTCGATACTTTGACCGGCAATCCGCTGGCCCGATGAACCCGGCGGCAACGACGCCTCAAGCGAACAAGAGGCAAGCAACGGAGATTGTTGCCGACTCGACCGGCAACTGGGTCGACACGCTCGCTCCGGGCTGGTTGCGCCCCTATTTGCGGTTGGCGCGTCTCGACCGCCCCATTGGCTCGTGGCTGCTGCTGTTGCCGTGCTGGTGGTCGTCGGCGCTTGCCGCGGTCGCGGCGCATGCCAAAGGTCCGAGCCTCGCCCACATCGCCCTGTTCTTCATCGGCGCATTCGCCATGCGCGGCGCCGGCTGCACTTGGAACGACATCGTCGACCGCGATCTCGACGGCAGCGTCGAACGCACCCGCTCGCGTCCTATTCCATCCGGCCAAGTGAGCGTCGCCCAGGCGGCGCTGTTTCTGATCCTGCAGGCGCTGGTCGGCTTTGCGGTGCTGATCAGCTTCAACGGCTTCACCATCGGGCTCGGCATCGCTTCGCTCGCAATCGTCATGGTCTATCCGTTCATGAAGCGGATCACCTATTGGCCGCAGATCGTGCTGGGGCTCGCGTTCTCCTGGGGCGCGCTGATGGGCTGGGCGGCCACTTTCGGGCGGCTCGATTGGCCGGCGCTTTTGCTCTACGCGGGATCGATTTCCTGGGTGATCGGCTATGACACGATCTATGCGCATCAGGATCGCGACGACGATGCGCTGATCGGCATCAAGTCGACCGCATTGCTGTTCGGCGCGCGCACCAAGCCGATGCTCGCTTTGTTTTACGGGCTCGCCGTGATCCTGATCGGCGCCGCAGGCTTTACCGCCCACGCCGGCATCATCTTCACGCTCGGCCTTGCCGCCTTCGCCACCCATCTCGGCTGGCAAATCGCCCGCCTCGATATTTCCGACCCCGATAATTGCCTGATGTTGTTCAAGTCCGACCGCGACGCCGGCTTGATCCTGTTCGCCGGCCTCCTGCTCGATGCTGCGGCGCGGGCCTATCACCTGCTCTGATCTCGGCCGCCCAGACTGGCCGCACCGGACGCATCCCCGCCCCGCCCGAATGGGCCTTGTGCAAGCACGGGTGGCAGGGGCAAGATGCCGCGACTCTGCACGCCAAAGAAGAACGCAGAGAGAATGACGTTAGGGAGCGGGCAATGAAATCAGTCGTCATGCTGGGCATGACCGCGCTAGCGGTCGTGCTTGTTCAAGGCGCATCCTCTGCGGCACGCGCGGATAGTCAGGGACCGGCAACGCCAGGGCCGGCCGCAATTTCCGGACAAGTCACGTCGCAGACCGAAGGCGCCATGGAAGGCGTCGTCGTCACCGCGCACAAGGACGGGTCCATCGTTTCGGTCAGCGTGACCAGCGATGCCAAAGGCCACTACGTCTTCCCGGAGAACCGGCTCGAGCCCGGCCACTATACGCTCGCCATCCGCGCCGTCGGCTATGACCTTGCGGCGCCCGCATCGACCGACGTCGTCTCCGAGAAGACGGCGAGTGTCGATCTCAAGCTCGACAAAACCAAGAATCTCGCCGGCCAGCTCACCAATGCCGAATGGATGATGAGCTTCCCCGGCACCGAGGAGCAGAAGGCGTTCCTGCTCAACTGCACGAGCTGTCACACGATGGAACGCATCGCGCGCTCGACCCACAATGTCGAAGAGTGGATGCAGGTGGTGTCGCGCATGATGGGCTACGGCGCGGTCAGCCAGCCGGTGAAGCCACAGCCCATGCTCGACCGCTCCCGCGCCGGCAATCCGGAGCAATACCGGCAAGCCGCCGAATATCTGGCCACCATCAATCTCAGCGCAGTGGACAAGTGGCCCTACGAACTCAAGACACTGCCACGCCCGACCGGCCGCGCCACCCGCGCCATCGTCACCGAATACGATATGGGACGGAACACGACCGAGCCGCACGACGTGCAGGTCGCTAAGGACGGCAGCATCTGGTACACCGATTTCGGCGAGATGTTCATCTCGAAATTCGATCCGAAGACGCTCAAGCTCACCGAATATCCGATCAAGACGTTCAAGCCCGACGCGCCGACCGGCCTGTTGTCGCTCGAGCCTGACAAGGCGGGCAAATACTGGTTCGACACCATGTATCAGGGCTCGCTCGGCAATCTCGATCCGAAGACAGGCGAGGTCACCTATTATCCGCTGGCGCCGCAATTCAACGACGTCCGAGTGCAGCTCAACTTCACCGGCCTGCGCCACGACGTCGACGGCAAAGTATGGACCAAGAGCGTCGGCACGCAGGATATCTTCCGTGTCGACCTCGCGAGCGGCAATTGGGAGAAATTCCATCCGACCGATGCGCTGCCGCCGGGCCGGCGTTACGGCATCTATCAGGTGATTTCGGACTCCCATAACAATCTGTGGATGGCCGAATTCGATGACGGCCACCTCGGCAAGCTCGACGCCAAGACCTTGCAGGTGACCTGGTACACGCCGCCGACCTTGCATTCGCGCATGCGGCGGCTCGAGATCGACGATCAGGACCGACTCACCATCGCCGAATACCGCGGCAACAAGGTCGCCGTGTTCGATCCCAAGACCGAGCAGTTCACCGAGTACAGCCTGCCGCCGTACACGTTCCCGTACCGCGCGCAGTTCGACAAGAACGGTGAGCTCTGGTCTTCGACCATGAGCACCGACCGCGTGGTGCGGACCGACCCGAAGACTGGAACCAGCGTCGAATATCTGATGCCGAGCGACACCAATATGCGCACGGTAGCGCTCGACAATTCGACCAGTCCGGTGACCTTCTGGGTCGGCAGCAACCACGACCATTCGCTGGTCAAGGTCGAGCCGCTCGATGCAGGAGAGTCGGCGTCGAACTAACAAAAGTAGCATTGAACCAAGACGTCAATGGCCGGGCTCCTGCCCGGCCATTTCTTTTTGCGGCTCAGCAATCCGCCCACGATCAAAAACTCGTATTATCCATAAAAAATGTGATAGATGCGGCCCTATAGCGCCCATATTGGTACCTGCCGGCGCAAGTCGCTTGCGATTGTTATTGGGACGACGGACAGATGCTGACACGAAAAGGCAAGTACGGTCTCAAGGCACTGGTCCATCTTGCCGGCCTTCCCGAGGGCCAGCTTGCTTTCGTGACCGACGTTGCGACCGCGAATAATATCCCGAAGAAATTCCTCGACGGCATCCTCGGGGACTTGCGCAAGGCCGGCTTCGTGCGCAGCAAAACCGGCAAGGAAGGCGGCTATATGCTCGCCCGCCCGGCCGAAGAAATCCGCGTCGGCCATGTCATCCGCGTGCTCGATGGGCCGCTCGCGCCGATTGCTTGCGCTAGCCGAACCGCCTACCAGCGCTGCGACGATTGCCCGAACGAGAAGAAATGCGCGGTGCGGCTGATGATGCTCGAAGTGCGCAACGCCATCGCCACTATCCTCGACCACCGCACGCTGGCCGAGATGCGCGACCTGCCCGGGGCTAAGCGAGCCCTGAGGGCCCGCGGCTAGATCGCATATTTCTTTTTATAGATAGATTTAATATACAATAGTCCTCCAAGGGACCGCAGTTCCATGGAGACGGCGCATGTTTCCCGACGGCGATATTCGTGTGGTCATTATCGGCGGCGGCGCCACCGGCGTGCTGCTGGCCTGTCATCTGTTGCGCAATCCGGCACGGCCGGTGCAGGCCACCATTGTCGAGAAATCCGACACCGCCGGATTGGGACTCGCCTACAGCACCCGTAATCCACAGCATCTCCTCAATGTCCGCGCCAGCAATATGAGTGCGTTCCCGGACGAGCCGGGGCATTTTTGGAATTGGCTGACCGCGAACGATCTCGATAGCGGCCTCGGCTGCGGTGGCGACTTCTGTTTCGTCCCCCGCGAAATCTACGGCCGCTATCTCGGAAGCCTCTTGCAGACGCATCGCGTCGGATGTTCCCCGCGTCAGCAGCTTCACGTTCTGCGCGGCGAATGCGTGTCGCTGCGCTCCACGCGCTTTGGCGTCGAGGTCAAACTTACCGACGGTTCCAGTCATGTCGGCGATATCGCCGTACTCGCGACCGGCAACGAGGCGCCGCCGAATGCACACGGACCGTGCGGCGTGAGCCCGTGGCGCGAACCGCAGGAATCCGGCGTCGCCATGGATGAAGCGGTCCTGATCATGGGGAGCGGCCTCACCATGGTCGACTATGTCTTGTCGCTGCTGCGCGCCGGGCATCGCGGCAAGATTACCGCAATTTCGCGACGGGGCCTGTTGCCGCAGCCGCACCGCGCCATCGAGCCGCTCAAGATCGACGCCGCCGACGTGCCATTCGGCACCGATATTTCCGATGTTTTGCGCTGGTTGCGCCGTGTCATCGCCCACGACCTCGTGCCCGGCCAGGATTGGCGTTCGGCGATCGACGCACTGCGCCCGTTCACGCGGGACATCTGGCAAAGCTGGCCGGAACCGACCAAGCGCCGCTTTCTCCGTCACGCCCGCGCCTGGTGGGACGTCCACCGCCACCGCACCGCGCCCGAGATCGACATGCGCCTGCATGCCGCAATCAGGTCCGGCCAGGTGAACATCATCGCCGGCAAAGTTTCGAAAATCGCCGTCCAGCGCCATGGCGCGACGGTGAGTTATCGCCGCCGCTTTGGAACCGATTTGGAATCCATACGCGTCGCCAAAGTCGTCGAATGCGTCGGTGTCGCAGTGGCGCCGCGCGACAGCGCCAATCCGGTGCTGCAAGATCTTCTGGAGCACGGCCTGATCCGGCCCGATCCGATCGGTATCGGGCTTGATGTTACGCCGGATTGCGCGGTGATCGATCGTTCCGGCAAGCCGTCGGCAAAACTTTTTGCTATCGGCCCGCTCACGCGCGGCAGGTTCTGGGAAATCGTCGCCATCCCGGACATCCGCGTGCAATGCGCGGAACTTGCGCAACGTATTGTGAGCCGCGCGCTGGTCGCCGCCGAATAGCGTTGCTTGCGGCCGTGCGTTCATTGGCGGCTTCGGTCTGATCGGACGGCTTGTCTGTTCTGTCTTCGCATCGCCCTCTTCCGAACAAATCCTTCTTCGCCGCACGCTTTATTTGTATACTAATTCTATAGACAAAAAGAGAAGCAGCCCGTAGCGTTGCAGTGAACCTCCATCGGAGTGTCTGCAATGATCGACCGCCGCCGCTTCCTCGTCACCAGCGCAGTGGCCGCGTTTTCGGGATTGGCCGGCGCGCCCGCCAATGCGCAGGCACCGACCGAACTTCGCATCGGTTATCAGAAGAACGGCGTTCTCGTCGTCGCGCGTGAGCAAGCCGTCCTCGAAAAGCGCTTCGCAGCCTCCGGCATCACGGTGACATGGCTCGATTTCCCCTCGGGCCCACCGATGCTGGAAGCGATGAATGCAGGCAGCGTCGATTTCGGCCAGGTCGGCGATACGCCGCCGATCTTCGCCCAGGCCGGCGGCGCCAAGATCGTCTATGTCGCCGGCCAGCCGATCACCAACGGTCAGGGCATTCTGGTAAAGCCCGACGGCGACATCCGCGCACTTGCCGACCTCAAGGGCAAGCGCATCGGCTTCACCAAAGGTTCGAGCGCCCACAATGTCGTGCTGCTGGCGCTGGAGAAAGCCGGCCTGCAATACAGCGACATCACCCCGGTTTATCTGAGCCCGCCCGACGGCGCCGCAGCTTTTGCCCGCGACAGTATCGACGCCTGGGCGGTGTGGGATCCCTATTTCGCCATCGGCGAGGTCAAAGGCGGCGGCCGCGTTCTCGCCAAAGCGAGCGACGTCGGCAAAACCAATTCGTTCTACATCGCCAACCGCGATTTCGCCGTGCGCTTCCCGCAATTGGTCTCCGCCATCATCGACGCGCTGGCGAAATCCGCCGACTGGGCCGAAGCGCATCGCGATCAGGTCGGGCAACTTATGGCAAAAATCACCGGTGTCGATGTCGACATCCAGACTCTGGCCGCCCAGCGCTCGTCTTTCGCCATCGGCGAGCTGACCGACGACATCGTCGCGACCCAACAGGCGGTCGCCGACCGCTTCTTTCATCTCGGCCTGATCCCCCGCCAGATCGCCGTGCGCGAGGCGGTGTGGAGTGCGTCGCAATCCTGAAACCTCGCTTCGAAATCCGGCTGCAGAAAATTCGGAGATCGTCATGACAATAATTCGGCAGGTTAAAATTCGACAGATTTTGGGGAGCGCCGCGCTTGCGCTCGCGACCGCTTGGGCGCTTCTCCTGCTCACCCACGCCTTGCAGGTGCCCGCCCGCGCGGCGGACCGTGTCGTGCGCATCGGCTATCAGAAATACGGCAACTTCATTCTGTCGAAAGGCACCGGCGCGTTCGACAAGACGCTGGCGGCGCAAGGCGTCGCGGTCGAATGGACCGAGTTCCCGTCCGGACCGCCGCTTCTGGAAGCGCTCAATGCCGGCGCCATCGATATCGGCCAGGCCGGCGAAGCGCCGCCGATCTTCGCGCAGGCCGCCAATGCCGGCTTCGTCTATATCGCGCACGAGCCGCCGGCGCCGCAGGGCGAAGCGATCCTGGTGCCGAAAGACAGCGCGATCAAATCTGTTGCTGATCTCAAAGGCAAAAAGGTCGCCCTCAACAAAGGCTCGAACGTCCACTATTTGCTGGTCCAGCTTCTGCAGCAGTCCGGCGTCAAATATTCCGAGATCCAGCCGGTCTTCCTGGCGCCGGCCGACGCCCGCGCGGCCTTCGAGACCGGTACGGTTGATGCCTGGGCGATCTGGGATCCGTATCAAGCCGCCGCCGAAGTCGCGATCAAGGCGCGCACGCTCGCCGACGGCACCGGCGCGGTCGCGAACAATCAGTTCTATCTGGCGAGCAAAAGTTTTGCCGACGCCAATCCGCACATCGTCGACACCGTGCTCGCTGCCGTCGACGACGTGGACCGCTGGGCCGAAGGCAATTCGTCCGCCGTCGCCCAGCAATTGAGCGCCGGCATCGGCATTCCCGCGCCCGTTCTCGAAATCGCGTTGAAGCGCCAGACCTACGGCATCAAGCCGCTCGACGACGCAACCGTGGCCGCGCAGCAGAAAATCGCCGACACGTTCTACGCGCTCGGCCTCCTGCCGAAGCCCATCACCGTCTCCGCCGTCGTATGGAGAACCGGATCATGAATGCGCATCCTGGCTCGCCGATCAATTCGAACCTGAACGTCCTTTGGTTCCTGCCGACGCATGGCGATAGCCGCTATCTCGGCACCGCGGTCGGCGGCCGGCAGGTCGGACTCCGCTATCTGCGTCAGATCGCACAGGCCGCCGATGAACTCGGCTATTTCGGCGTGCTGCTGCCGACCGGACGCTCGTGCGAAGATTCCTGGATCGTCGCCTCGGCACTGGCGCCGCTCACCGAGCGGCTACGCTATCTCGTCGCGGTGCGGCCCGGCTTGCAGTCGCCGAGCGTCGCGGCGCGCATGACGGCAACGCTCGATCGGCTTTCCGGCGGCCGGCTTCTGATCAATGTCGTGACCGGCGGCGATCCGACCGAGAATGCCGGCGACGGCATCTTCCTGTCGCATGACGAACGCTACGACGTGACGCGCGAATTCCTCGACGTCTACAAAGAGCTCCTCGCAGGCGGCGTGGTGAACACGCGCGGCAATCACATCGCCATCGAAGACGGCCGGCTGTTGTTCCCGCCGGTGCAGCCGGGCGGACCGCCGCTCTATTTCGGCGGCTCATCCGACGCCGGCATCGCCGCGGGCATCAAAACCATCGACAAATATCTCACCTGGGGCGAGCCGCCGGACGCGGTCGCCGAAAAGATCGCGCGCGTGCGCAATGCCGCGGCGCGGGTCGGCCGCACGCTGAGTTTCGGCATCAGGCTCCATGTCATCGTGCGCGAAACCAATGAGGAAGCGTGGAAGGCCGCGGACGACCTGATCCGCTATCTCGACGACGACACGATCGCCAAGGCGCAATCGATTTTCGCCCGCATGGATTCCGTCGGCCAGAAACGAATGGCGGCGCTGCACGGCGGCCGGCGCGACAAACTTGAGATCAGCCCAAACCTGTGGGCCGGCGTCGGGCTCGTTCGCGGCGGCGCCGGCACGGCGCTGGTCGGCGATCCGCAGACCGTCGCCGCGCGGATCAAGGAATATGCCGCGCTCGGCGTCGATACGTTCATTCTCTCCGGCTATCCGCATCTCGAGGAAGCCTATCGCTTTGCCGAGCTGGTGTTCCCGCTGTTGCCGCTGCGCGAGACCAACGAAGCGGTCGGCACCGCGATCAATACCGGCCCGTTCGGCGAAACCATCGCCAACGACCTGAGGCCGCATCAGCGCCAGACTGCACAATCATGACCATTGCGCTCACGAGCGATGCGGAGCCGAGCGGCGGACGCACCATCGCTGCCGCCAAGGCCACCGAGAGCCTGCGGTCTTTCGCTGAGCGGCGGCTGGGCAGCCTCACCCAATGGATCTTGCCGCTCGCGATCATCGCCGTCTGGCAGGCTGCGGTGTCGGGCGGCCTACTCTCGACGCACATCCTGCCGGCGCCGATCGACGTGGTCGCGGCCGGCTGGCGCCTTTTGAAGAGCGGCGAGCTCCTGCGCAACATGTGGGTGAGCTTCTGGCGCGCGATGATCGGCTTCGTCATCGGCGGCGGCATCGGCTTCGCCTTCGGGCTTGCCAACGGCTTGTCGCGGCGCTGCGAGGCGGTGTTCGACTCGACCCTGCAAATGGTCCGCAACATTCCGCATCTGGCGCTGATCCCGCTGGTCATTCTCTGGTTCGGTATCGACGAGACCGCAAAAATCTTCCTGGTCGCACTCGGCGTGTTCTTCCCGATCTACATCAATACCCAGCATGGCATCCGCACCGTCGATCCGCAGCTCGTCGAAATGGGCCGCATCTACGGCATGTCGCCCGCGGAATTGTTCTGGCGCGTGCTGCTGCCGGGCGCACTGCCCTCGATCTTCGTCGGCGTGCGCTTCGGGCTCGGCATCATGTGGCTCACTTTGATTGTCGCCGAGACCATCGCCGCCTCCTCCGGCATCGGCTATATGGCGATGCAGGCGCGTGAGTTTTTGTTGCTCGACGTCGTCGTGCTCTCGATCGTGATCTATGCGCTGCTCGGCAAAGCGGCCGACAGCGCGGCGCGCGTGCTGGAGCGCGTCTGCCTGTCCTGGCATCCGGCCTTCCAGAAAACCATGAGGCGGACATGAGCACGATCGCGCGGCGGCGCTTGGTGACGATTGTCGATTTTGCGCCACCGGAGCCGGCGGCGCACCCGCAAGATCAAACGTCCAGACGTTTGCATGGCCTTGCCATCAACGTGCAGGGCCTGAAGAAATCGTTCGGCGACAATCAGGTGCTGAACGGCATCGACTTGCGGGTGGCGGCCGGAGAATTCCTCGCCATTGTCGGCCGTAGCGGCTGCGGCAAGAGCACATTGCTGCGCCTTCTCCTCGGTCTCGAACAGCCGAACGGCGGAGCCTTTTCATTCCAGGACGGCGACAAGCGCAGCGACGATCCGCGTGCCGCGCGCGTCATGTTCCAAGAGCCGCGGCTCCTGCCCTGGGCGAGCGTCATCGCCAATGTGGAAGTCGGCCTCGGACCGGACCGGAAAACGCCCGGCGCGCGCGCCCGTGCGCTCGAAACGCTGCACGCCGTCGAACTCGAAGGTAAGCGCGACGCCTGGCCGTCAGTTCTTTCCGGCGGCCAGAGGCAACGCGTCTCGCTTGCCCGCGCGCTGGTCAGCCGGCCGCGTATCCTCGCCCTCGATGAGCCGCTCGGCGCGCTCGATGCGCTCACCCGCATCACCATGCAGCGGCTTCTCGAACGCGTCTGGCGCGAACAGCAATTCACCGCGCTGCTCGTGACCCATGACGTCGCCGAAGCCGTCATGCTCGCCGACCGCGTCATCGTTATCGATCGAGGCGAAATCGCGCGCGACATCCGGGTCGACCTGCCTCGCCCGCGCCGGCGCGGCGCGGCCGAGGTCGCGGCACTGGAGGGGCGGATTCTGGACGAGCTGTTCGCCGACGCGGCGCCTTAGCAGCAAGGATCAAGAAAGCCCGCGGTCCAAAGTGAACAGATCCTGCGGCTGCTGCACGCCGCGCAGCGCATAGCGGCCGACGGAGACCAGCGGATTCTGCTCCGCTCCGAGCGATTCAAAGAAGGCCGATGAAAACAAAATCGGCTGATCGATCAGCCGGCACATCGCGGCGATCCGGCTCACTTCGTTGACCGCGGGTCCGATGACGGTGAAATCGAGCCGCTCGCGGCTGCCGAAATTGCCGTAGACGACGCGGCCGAAATGCAGCGCGAGATAGAGATCGGTCGCCGGCAGGCCTGCGGTCTGGCGCTGGTCCTTGAGTTTGCCGACGCGGTCGAGCGCGCGTTGCGCCGCGGCCAGCGCCGAGCGGCACGCGGCTTCGCGGTTCGCCCCGGTGAAGATCGCCAGTGTGCCGTCGCCGATCAGTTTGAGAACGTCGCCGCCCTTTTCGTGGATCGCAGAGATGACCGTCTCGGCATAATCGTTGAGGAAGGGAATGATCTCTTCGGTCTGAGCATTATCGCAGATGCGCGTGTAATCGTGCAGATCGCTGAACCACAGCACCGCGTCGATCGAGGCCGAAATGCCGCGCGTGATGCTGCCTTTGAGCACCCGCGCGCCGGGATCGCGGCCCAGATAGGTCTCGACCAGCGTCCTGGCGATGCGGCCGAGCGTGTCCGATTTGATCGCCAGCGCGAGCGAAGGCGTGATCCGGCGCAGCGCCTTGACCTGCCAGTCAGAGAAACCATCCGCCGCGTCGGTCGACCACGACGAATAAACGCAATCCATTTCGCCGATGACGGCGTCGGTGTCGAAGCGGTCGACGACGGCGACGAATTCGGTCATGCCGGCCTGGAACAGTTCGGTGAATACCGGAAATTCGGCGATCGTCTGCGCGTTCAGCTTTCGCCGCAGCACCGCCTCGCCGGTTTCGAGCAGGCGATAGAACGGGCTTTTCTGCCAGCGCGCCAGCATCTCGGCGTCGCTGAGCTGGGCATATTCGCTGGCGATCGTCTCCGCCTTGGCGGCGTGCCACGCGTAAGCGCGGCCGCCATAGGTCGGATGCAGCGTATCGATGAAGACCTGTGCGCGCGTCAGCGGCAGGCCTTGCGCGACAAGGCGGGCGCAGAATTCCGTCACCAGCGTGGTTTCGTCGAGGCCGCGCAGCCCGGCATCGCTGACCCAGGCCGCAAGCTCGGCAAATTGCGCGTCGTCCATCGTCGGGTCCTGGGAGGGTTGCCTATGAGGCTATCGTGGGAATGCTTGCCGTGAAAATCGCGTGAAGCTTGCGCCTACGGTCCGCAGACAGCAGATAAGAAAACTGCCGGTCTTTGCCAAGGTCCCACCCACGAATCAGCGCGCATCGTGTAAATAGGCCCGCGGGGCGACCGCTCTCCATGGAGGCGATCGATTTGGAGGCGATCCGTAATAGAAGGCGATCCGTGCCGTCGTTGCGCCGGGGCCTGATCGCGGCCGCGGCAGCTTTCGGTCTGATGTCTTCCTTTCTGATGTCCTGCGCGCGACTGAACGACATCACGCAGAGCAAGGACTATACTGTGCTGAGCGCGAAGCTCACGAAGGACATGTCGGAACGCGATGTCGCGAACACGGTCGGCGGCACACCCGACAAGGCTGATTTGACCACCTGCACCGACCACGAAGGCAAACAATGGCAGTGCCGCACCTGGATCTTTGGCGGCGGCAAGCCGAAGAACAATTTACGCGTGGTCTTTTATCAGGCCGATGACAGCACGTGGCGCGTCGTGACCTGGGATATGTTCTAGAGCATGATCCCGAAAAGTGGAAACCGGTTTTCGGAAAAGATCATGCTCAACTAAAAATTATCTACGCGGAATTCAGTTCCGCGCGATGATCTCGCGCTCCCCGCGATGCACGGGCTTATCGGCGGCGATACCGGGACGGCGGCGCAGCAGCCGGATCGAGCGGCGGCGGCCGATCGTGGTGCGGCGGCGGCGGCGCCAGGTCGGCGCTTCGATACGCACGGCGCCGAGCCGCGCGAACGGCTCGCGCAGGCTGCCGTCATTGTCGGCGACCAGTAGCGGCAGACCGAGCACGCGGCCCCAACTCTGCCATTCGGCGACGATGTCGTCGCTTTCGCCCGACGCAAACAAGGGTAGCGACAGAGCCGGATCGTCGTGTTCGAGCACGACGGCGATTTCGCTCGGCAATGCGTTGGGTTCGCCTTTGAGGCGGATGGCGACGCCGCGAAACGCTGCGACCGGCATATTCACCGCCATGCGCATGCCGCGGACAGAACGCCGCAACACCACGCGTTCGCGGTGGAGTTCGACGATGCGCCGCTGTTCGTCGGCTGCCGCATCGGCAGCCTCGAAACGCACGGGCAAAGAGAAGGGGTCGAGCCGCACGACGCGGCTCGACCCGGCAGTGATCCTGCCGGCTTCCATTTGACGCCTCGAAACTCAGCTCCCCCCGGACTGTGCCGCCCGGTTGCCGCAACCATGCCAGAGTGCGGTCGCAATGAGCTTAAAATCCCTGGTTAAGGGCGAGTAGCAGAGCCTGGAACACGTTGCATGATTGACGACTAGTTGCCGCGATGCCGGCATTTTTCGGTAATGCGGGTTGCATCGCGCGCCCCGAGCGCACATCTTGCCGGTACTTGTCGGCAAAGCCCGCGCAAATGCCGCGAACTTGTGCGTCCGTTCGGTCCCTCATAAACCAATTGCCAACCCAAAATGTCCTCGCTCCTCGACCAAACCGCCCTCGCCGAACTTGCTGAACGGCTCGTTGCCGCCGCACGCCGTGCCGGCGCCGACCAGGCCGACGCCGTCGCCGTGCGCTCGGTCTCGCTTTCCGTCGATGTGCGCGATGGCGCCGTTGAGGAATCGCAACGCGCCGAGGGCGACGATGTCGGCTTGCGTGTGCTGGTCGGCCACAAGCAGGCCGCGGTCTCGACCAATGACATCAAGAGCAATGGCCTCGATGCGCTTGCCGAACGCGCGGTCGCCATGGCGCGCGCGGCGCCGGAAGACAAGTTCGCCGGCCTCGCCGATCCGGCATTGCTGGCGCGCGAGTTTCCGGACCTCGATCTGCTCGATGCCGACATGCCGACGGTCGAGGTTCTGGAACAGCGCGCACGGCTTGCCGAAGAATCCGGTCTTGCCGTTTCCGGCGTGTCGAAATCGGGCGGCGCATCGGCGTCGGCCGGCATCGGCGGCATGGTGCTCGTCACCTCGGCCGGGTTTCGCGGCGTCAGCATCGGCTCGCGCCACTCGATCTCGATGGCCGCGATCGCCGGCGACGGCACCGGCATGGAGCAGGACTACGACTACTCCTCGACGCTGCATGCCTCGGATCTCGACAACGCCGAAGATATCGGCCGCCATGCCGGCGAGCGCGCGGTGGCGCGATTGAATCCGCGCAAGGTCGCGACGCGAAAAGTGCCGGTGATCTTCGATCCGCGCATTTCCGGCACGCTGATCGGCCATCTGGCCAATGCCGCCAATGGCGGCGCGATCGCGCGCAAGACGAGCTTTTTGCGCGAAAAGCTCGGCGAGCAAATTTTCGCCAAAGGCATCGACATCATCGACGATCCGTTGCGCCCGCGCGGCCAGCGCTCGCGGGTGTTCGATGCCGAGGGTGTCGCCACGCGCAGGATCAAGATCGTCGACGGCGGCGTGTTGAAAACCTGGATCCTCGATTGCGCCACCGCGCGCGAACTCGAACTGAAAACCACCGGCCATGCGCAACGCGGCGTGTCCTCGGTGCCCTATCCGAGCCCGAGCAATCTGCATATCGAGCCGGGAACAAAAACGCCGGAGGAATTGATCGGTGAGATCAAGGACGGCTTCTACATCACCGAACTGATCGGCCAAGGCGTCAATCTGGTGACCGGCGATTACAGCCGCGGCGCGTCCGGTTTCTGGATCGAGAACGGCCAGCGCACTTTTCCGGTCAGCGAGGTCACCATTGCCGGACATCTGAACGAAATATTTGCAAGCCTTACGCCGGCCAACGATCTCGTGTTCCGCTACGGCACCAATGCACCGACCTTGCGCGTGGAGGGCCTGACTGTTGCCGGCCACTGAGCATGATCCGGAAAAATTTCGCTCTGAGGTCGAACTGCCCCGCGCCGATCTGAGCCACGAGACCGAGCAACTCGCCGCGGCCGTTCGCGAGGCCGGCCTGCTTGCGCTGTCGATGTTCGGCAAGCCGATCAAGACCTGGACCAAAGGCCCGACGCTGTCGCCGGTCAGCGAAGCCGATATCGCCGCCGACAATCTGCTGCGCCAGCGGCTCGGCGCCATCAATCCAAACATCGCCTGGCTGTCCGAGGAAAGCGTCGACGATCCGGCTCGCCTTGATGCGCGCGCGGTCTGGATCGTCGATCCGATCGACGGCACCCGCGCTTATATCGGCGGTCTGCCGGATTGGGCGATATCGGCGGCGCTTGTCAAAGATGGCCGGCCGGTCGCGGCTTGCCTTTATGCGCCGGCGCTCGATGAGTTCTTCGCAGCGCGCACCGGCGGCGGCGCGACGCTCAACGGCGCGCCGATTGCGGTGAGCGCCGGAACCGACATCGCGCATGCTCGAATCGCCGGCCCGCGCAAGCTGATGGAGCGGCTTGAAACGTTCGCCCCGCCTTTTTCCGCCATGCCGCGGGTGCGGTCGCTGGCGCTCCGTCTGACGCGCGTTGCACAAGGCATTTTTGACGCCGCTATTGCCGGCGGCAACAGCCATGATTGGGACCTTGCAGCGGCCGATCTTTTGGTGCACGAAGCGGGCGGTACATTGACACCCGTCGGGGGCGGGACAGTGACCTATAATCGTCCTGTGCCGCGGCACGGGATGCTCGTCGCGGCCGGGCGGGACAGGCACGCGGCGCTCATGAAACTCCTCGGGGATGGACGCCTTGCATCATCGTAAGCATCGCGGATTGAGCGCGCGGATCAAACATCATGTCGGACACCCAGCCTGCAAAGCAGCTTCTTCACCTCGTCTTCGGCGGCGAGCTCGACAGCGTGTCGAAGACGGAATTCAAGGATCTCGACAAGCTCGACATCGTCGGCGTCTATCCGAATTACGCCACCGCTTATGTGGCCTGGAAGGCCAGGGCGCAGGGCACGGTCGATAACGCGCAGATGCGATATTTCATCGTGCATCTGCACCGCCTGCTCGACGACCCCGAGGCTCCGAAGACTTAGAGCACGACCCCGAAGAGTGGAAACCGGTTTTCGGAAAAGATCATGCTCCAATCAAAGAAGCTCTAGCGGGACGGCGGGATGCGGGTATGGCGTCAGATCGGGCGGCAGCGCTGGGCCAAGGTGACCATCGGAGTGGTCGCCGCCGAATATCTGCGCTTTGTCGGTAAGACCACCCGCTTCACGCTCGAGCCGGAAGACATCTACGCCCGCGGCGAAGCGGACATGCCGATCATCCTCGCCTTCTGGCACGGGCAACATCTCTTGGCGCCGATGGCGCGCCAATCCAATCATCGCGTCAACATGCTGGTGTCGCGTCACCATGACGGCGAGGTCAATGCGATTGCCGCGCAGCGGCTTGGCGTCGGCACTATTCGCGGCTCGGGCAATCACGGCGGCAGTTTCGTCCACAAAGCCGGCGTCGCCGCGTTTCAGGCCATGTTGGACTCGCTTGCCGAAGGCAGCTCGATCGCGCTGTCGGCGGACGTGCCGAAAGTGGCGCGCATCGCCGGGATGGGCATCATCAAGCTGGCGCAAGCGTCCGGCCGGCCGATCTACCCGAGCGCCATCGCAACGAGCCGCCGCTACGTTCTCAACAACTGGGATCGCACCACCATCAATCTGCCGTTCGGCCGCGGCGCAGGCGTCGCCGCCGAGCCCTTGATTGTTCCGCGCGACGCCGACGACGACGCGCTCGAAGCAGCGCGGCAGGTGCTCGAAGAGCGGCTCAACGCGGCAACACAGCGCGCCTATGAAATGGTCGATGCGCCGGGCGGCAAAAGCTGAGGATCATGCCGCGTTCCATCCTGCGAAAAGGCCGCCCGCTTATTGCGTCCGCCGCATCGTTCGCTGACAATGCCGACACCGCGGCGCAACGAGGCAAAGAAGAGTGTCGGGAGGAGTGAGTTTGCCCAAACGTCTGCCGCTTGCATTGCGCCTTTATCAGCTCGCATCGGCTGCCGGATCGCCGGTGGCGCCGCAAGTCTTGGCGCGGCGTCTCAAGCGCGGCAAGGAACATGCCGAGCGTCTGGGGGAAAGACGCGGCGAGCCGAGCCTCGATCGGCCGTCCGGACCGCTGATCTGGGTGCATGGCGCAAGCGTCGGCGAAATGCTCGCGGCGGTGCCGTTGATCGAGCGATTGCGCGCGCGGGACTTCGCGGTCCTGGTGACGTCGGGCACGGTCACTTCGGCGGCGCTCGCCGAGCAACGCCTTCCGGAGGGCGCGATTCATCAGTTCATTCCGCTTGACGCGCCGCGGTTCGTCCAGCGCTTCCTTGCGCATTGGAAACCGGGATTGGCGCTCTTCGTCGAATCCGATCTGTGGCCCAACCTGATTTTGTCGTGCGCCGAGCGCAGAATTCCGATGATCGTCATCAACGGCCGCTTGTCGGAGCGCTCGTTTGGCCGCTGGCAGCGCCTGCGCGGTGTGATCGCGGCTCTGCTCGGCCGTTTCGATCTCTGCCTCACCCAATCCGCCGCCGATGCCGAGCGCTATGCCGAACTCGGCGCGCCGCGCGTGACCTCGACGGGCAATCTCAAGCTTGACGTGCCGCCGCCGTCGGTCGATGAGTCTGTGCTGAAGCACATGCGTGAGCTCATCGGCAACCGGCCGGTTATCGTTGCGGCTTCGACGCATCCCGGCGAGGAAACCGCCGTCATCACGGCGCATCGCCGTCTGCGTGCCAAATTCCCGACGCTGTTGACTGTGATCGTGCCGCGTCATCCGGTGCGCGGCCAAAGCATTGTCGACATCGCGCAAGTCGCCGGCCAGACCGTGGCACTGCGTTCGCAGCGCGCGCAACCGATGCCCGATATCGGCGTCTACGTCGCCGACACATTGGGCGAGCTCGGCCTGTTCTATCGCTTGGCGCCGATCGTATTCATGGGCGGCTCGCTCGCCGAGCACGGCGGGCAAAACCCGATCGAAGCGATCCGGCTCGGCGCCGCCGTGGTGCACGGTCCGCATGTCTGGAACTTCGCCGAGATCTACGGCACGCTCGACAAGGCGCAGGGCGCCGATCTGGTCGGCGACGAGGAAGCGCTGACCGAACGGATCGGCGCGTGGCTTGCCGACGCGGCGGCGCGCAGGACGGTTGCGGAGGCCGCGGCCAAGACCGTCGCGCAACTCGGCGGCGGGTTGCAACGTACTTTGGCCGCGCTCGACCCTTACCTGATGCAGCTTCGCTTGGAGCACCAAGCGTCTTAGAGTCAGCGGACTTTCGCTGGAGGTTCGAGGCGGACCTTAGGGGATAGGTCTTTTGCTATCAGTTCGTCGCGGAGATACGTGATGCGCGAGCCGGCATTCTGGTGGCAGTCCGGCTCGGGCACCTGGCTCGCGCCTTTGGGCGCGATCTACGGCGCGGTCGCTGCGGCGCGCATGCGGCTGCGCGGGCAGCGCGCCGGGGTGCCGGTCATCTGTGTCGGCAATCTCACTGTCGGCGGCGCCGGCAAGACGCCGGCGGCTCTCGCCGTGGCGCATTTGCTTCATGCCGCCCATGAGCGGCCGTTTTTTCTCACGCGCGGCTATGGCGGACGGCTTCCCGGACCGGTGCGCGTCAATCCCAGGGTTCACTCTTCGGCAGATGTCGGCGACGAGCCGCTGTTGCTGGCGCGATTGGCCCCAACCGTCGTGGCGCGTGACCGCGCGGCCGGCGCGCAATTCGCGCAATATGCCGGCGCGAGCATCATCGTCATGGACGACGGCCTGCAAAATCCGTCTCTCGTCAAAGATCTCGCCATCGTGGTGATTGATGGCCGCCGCGGCATCGGCAATGGCCGTGTCATTCCGGCCGGCCCGCTGCGTGCGCCGCTGCAAATGCAGCTCGACCGCGCGCAGGCGCTCATCGTAGTCGGACCGCTCGACCGCGCCCTCGACATCAAAAATCGCGCCGAGAAAAAAGGTGCGCTGGTCTTTCATGCGAGCCTCGAACCCGACCGCGGCATCATTTCAGCCATCGGCCGCCGCAAAGTGCTGGCTTTTGCCGGCATCGGCAATCCGGATAAATTTTTTGCGACCTTGACCGAGGCGGGTGTCGCGATTGCCCAACGTATCGGCTTTGACGACCATCACCGGTTCACGGCGGCGCAGGCGCAGGATCTTTTAGCGCTGGCGCGGGCTGCAAATCTGATGCTTGTCACCACCGAAAAAGATCTGGTGCGGCTTTCCGGCGATCCGCAGCTCGCCGAGCTTGCGCAGCACGCCAGTGCGCTGCCGGTGCGGCTCGTGGTGCAGGAGATGGATCAGTTTCGGCAGCTCGTGCTCGGCGCGCTGACGCGTCGTTGAGCAAGGTGTCGGCTATTTTCTGTAAGCCGGCCCCTGATGCTGCAAGACTGCCTCGGGCGTCGCATAGGCTTCCTGCAGATCGACGCTCCAGTAGCGCAGCTCCTCGAGCGGTATCGGCACGCCGGTCACCGCACAGCGCACAAAAGCCCCCGGCCGCACGATTCGGAAATCGCCGTCGAGATATTTGATTTCGGCCTCTCCCGGCATCGGCTGCGGGCGATCGGTGCGGTTGAGCAATTATACCTCCGGCGGCTCAGGACGGCTTGGCGGTGCGGCGAATTTTCATCACGGGACCGGCCACGGCGGGGCCGGCCACGAAGCTCAGTCACGAAACCGAAACATAATCATTCCGTCACCAAGACGAAAGGCACTTTGCCACGCTACGGCTTCGGCCGCCGATAGCTACGGACCGATATGCTATGTAGGATCGGGGCGCTTGTTGGACGCGAGATGAGATTGGAACCGAGCTTGGCTCAGACCCTGACGCGCCGGATCCCGCTACGGATAATCTCCGAGGCACTCCCTCTCGTCTTCGGCATAGCCCTGACTGCCGTGATCGCCTGCGCGCCGGCCATCGCCGCCGAACCCGAACATGTCGACATTCCCGACGGCGAATTGACCCTGCAGGCCTCGCTGTACCGGCCCGACGGCGCGGGGCCGTTTCCGGCGGTGGTGGCGCTGCACGATTGCGGCGGCCTCGTTCATCATCGGCCCATTACCGAGACGCGACACTACATCGAATGGGCACGGCTGCTGGTGGCCGACGGCTTTGTCGTGCTGTTTCCGGATTCCTTCGGCGCCCGCGGCATCGGACCGCAGTGCCACGAGCGCAATCGCAAGGTGCGCGCATCGCGTGAGCGCGTCAGCGACGCCAATGCCACGCGGCACTGGCTGCAGGCGCAGAGCTATGTGAAGCCCGATCACGTTTCGCTGCTCGGCTGGTCGAGCGGCGGCACGGCCGCGCTATGGACGGTGCGGCCGACGGCGGCACCCCGCGACGGCAGCACCGATTTCCGCTCGGCGGTCACGTTCTATCCGAGCTGCCGCAGGCTGCACGACACCGCCTGGAGCGCGCGCGTGCCCACCCTCATTCTCGTTGGCGCGGCCGACGATTGGACGCCGGCGTCCGTATGCCAGCAGATGGTCGCCGGCGCGCGTGATCGCAGCGCGCGGGTGCAGATCGTCGTCTATCCAGGCGCGCAACATCAATTCGACCGCGCCAATTCGCCGATCAGATTACACACCGGCCTCTTCAATACCGTCGATCCGGCCGGCCGCGCGCATAGCGGCACCAATCCGGCCGCCCGCGCCGACGCGCTCAAACGCGTGCCGGAATGGTTGCAACGCTAGTGCGCAACGCGGGTCTCTAGAACAAACTGCCTTGGCCTGAACTGCCGCGGGGCGGGCGCGGCTTGGCAGGCTCACCGGGTGATTTGTCTACCGGCTTACCCGGCGATGCCGCCCCGCCATCGGCATGGGCGTCGACGTGGGCGCCGACGCGGCCGTCGGCAAACTCGATGTCGATCGCCATGCCGGCAGCTACTTCGCCGGCGGTGTGCAGCGGCCGGCCGGCCGCATCGCGGACCAGCGCAAAACCGCGCGCCAAGACGCCGCGATAGGAAAACGCCGCCAGCAATTGCGCGCCGCGCTCCGTCCGAGCCTGCCGCACCGCGATGAATTGACCGACCGCGCGTCGCGCGCGTTCGCCGAATTCATGGACCCGCTCGGTCTCGCGCGCGATGCGCGTGCGATGCACTTGAATATTGGCGGCCACGCCCGCGCGCAGCCGTGACGCCAGGCCGGCATAGCGTTCGCGCCGGCGCTCGATATTGGTGCGCAGCAATTGCGGGCCGAGCCTGCCGCCGCTGCGTGAGAAATCGACGCGGTGGATCTGGGCATTGGCGTGAAGCGCGCGGGACAACCGTGATGCCGCGTGATCGAGCCGCTGCCGCGGCTGCGCCAGCACTTCATCGGCATCCGGCAGCGCGCGGGCGGCCGAGCGCAATTCGCTCCACCGCGCCTCGTGACAGCGCCGCCAGCAGACGAGCGCGCGGCGGGCAAAGGAATCGATATTGAGCAGGAGATCGGCGCGCACCGGCACCGCCATTTCGGCTGCCGCCGTCGGCGTCGGCGCCCGGCGATCGGAGGCGAAATCGATCAGCGTCACGTCGGTCTCGTGGCCGACCGCGGAAATCAGCGGAATGAAGCTTGCGGCCGCAGCCCGCACCACGATTTCCTCGTTGAACGACCACAGATCCTCGAGCGAGCCGCCGCCGCGCGCGACGATGATGAGATCGGGCCGCCGGGGCAAAAATCCCGTCGCCCGCTCCGGCAGCGCATTGAAGCCTTCGATGGCGGCTGCGACTTCGGCGGCCGAGCTTTCGCCCTGCACTTTCACCGGCCAGACCAGGACATGGCGCGGGAAGCGATCGGCGAGGCGATGCAGAATGTCGCGAATGACGGCGCCGGTCGGCGACGTCACGACGCCGATCACCTCGGGCAGGAACGGCAGAAGCTGCTTGCGCGCCTCCTCGAACAGGCCTTCGGCGGCAAGCTTCCTTTTGCGTTCTTCGAGCAGCGCCATCAGCGCGCCGATGCCGGCGGGCTCGAGCGTGTCGATGACGATCTGGTATTTCGAGGAGCCGGCGAAAGTGGTGAGCCGGCCAGTGACAACGACGTCGAGGCCCTCTTCGGGTTTCACCCGCATGCGGTTGAACGTGGTCTTCCAGATCACGGACTCCAGCACCGCTTTGTCGTCCTTGAGGCGGAAATAGACGTGGCCGGAAGGCGACGGGCCGCGGAAGCCCGAGACTTCGCCGCGAACCCGGACATAGCCATAGGCGTCCTCGACGGTCTTTTTCAGCGCCGCGGACAGTTCCGAGACCGACCACTCGGGAATATTGGCAAGCGGCGGCCCGGCCACGGCGCCTGCGGCCGGGCCGGAAGCGGAGCCGGTTTCATCGTCGATTTCGGCGGTGATTCTGCTGCGGGCCATCTCGCTATTCTATATGACCCCGCCGTGGGGCGGAAAACAGCACGGCGGGGCATAATCCCCGTGGAACATGCGCCCTGCAGCCGGCTCCGCCTCTTGTCCTCGCCGCCGCGCCCCGCTAACCCGAAGGCGCAGCGGTTAGACATTCCATGAATATCCTCATTCTTGGCTCCGGCGGCCGCGAACATGCGCTGGCCTGGAAGATCGCGGCGAGCCCGCTGTCGGACCGGCTTTACTGCGCGCCGGGCAATGCCGGCATCGCGCGCGAGGCGATCTGCGTTGCCCTCGACATTGCCGACCATGCGGCGGTGATCGCCTTTTGCCGCATGAACCACGTCGATTTTGTCGTGGTCGGGCCTGAAGCGCCGCTCTGCGCTGGCATCGTCGACGATCTTGAGGCCGCCGGCATCAAGGCCTTCGGCCCGAGCAAGGCCGCGGCGCGGCTCGAAGGCTCGAAGGGCTTCACCAAGGATCTGTGCCGCAAGAACGGCATCCCGACCGCCGCTTACGAACGCTTCACCGCGATCGCGCCGGCCAAGACCTATCTGCGCGCGCGCGGCGCGCCGATCGTGATCAAGGCCGATGGGCTCGCCGCCGGCAAAGGCGTGGTCGTGGCGCAAAGCCTCGCCGAAGCGGAAGACGCCGTCGACATGATGTTTGCCGGCGGGCTCGGAGATGCCGGCGGCGAAATCGTCATCGAGGATTTTCTCGACGGCGAGGAAGCATCTTTCTTCGCGCTCTGCGACGGCGAGACGGCAGTCGCGCTGACCACCGCGCAGGATCACAAGCGCGCCTATGACGGCGACAAGGGACCGAATACCGGCGGCATGGGCGCCTATTCGCCGGCCCCGAATATCGACGACGCGATGGCCACGCGTGTGATGGCCGAAATCATCACGCCGACGCTCAAAGCGATGAAGGCCATGGGCTGCCCGTACAAAGGCGTGCTCTATGCCGGGCTGATGATCACGGCTGAGGGGCCGAAACTCATCGAATACAATGCGCGCTTCGGCGATCCGGAGACGCAGGTGCTGATGCTGCGCCTGAAATCGGATCTGGTGCCGGCGCTATTGGCCTCGCGCGACGGCATGCTCAAAAATTTCGATCTGCGCTGGCACAGCGAGCCGGCGCTCACCGTGGTGATGGCGGCCAAGGGCTATCCCGGCGCTTATCAGCGTGGCAGCGTGATCGAAGGGCTCGACGCGGCGTGCGACGTCGAAGGCGTCGAGATTTTCCATGCCGGCACCAAGGCCGAAGGCGGAAAAATCCTCGCCAATGGCGGACGCGTGCTCAACGTTTCCGCCATCGGCGAGACGGTGCGCGAAGCGCAGGCGCGCGCTTATGAGGCGGTGTCGCGCATCCACTGGCCCGACGGCTTCTACCGGCACGACATCGGCTGGCGCGCGGTAGCTCGGGAAAGCGAGCGAAAGAAAAAGTAAGAGCGATCTCGCGGCTGGATTTCGCAGGCGCTTGCACTATCGTTGGAGCATGATCTTTTCCGAAAAACCGGTCTCCACTTTTCGGGATCATGCTCTAGACTCCCGCGCGATGAGTGATCGCCAGACCGCCTTTTCCGGTACGCGAGAGGTCGCCGAGCGGCTGCGCTTCGATGTCGCACGGCTTGAGGCGTTTTTGCATGACAAGGTGCCGGGATTCGCCGGGCCGACTGCGATCCGCCAGTTCAAGGGTGGCCAATCAAATCCGACCTATCTCGTCGAGACGCCGTCGCGCCGTTACGTGTTGCGGCGCAAGCCGCCGGGAAAGTTGCTGCCCTCGGCGCACGCCGTCGATCGCGAATTCCGCGTTATCAGTGCACTCCATGGCCAAGGATTCCCGGTCGCCGAGCCCGTGCTGTATTGCGCCGACGACAGCATGATCGGCACGGCCTTCTTCCTCATGGCGCATGTCGACGGCCGCGTGTTCTGGGAGCCGCAAATGCCCGCCTCCGACCCGATGGAGCGCGGGCGCGTCTATGACGCCATGAACGCGACCTTGGCGCGGCTGCACGCATTCGATCCGGCTGCGATCGGCTTGTCCGACTACGGCCGCGGCGAAAATTACGTTGCGCGGCAGGTCGAGCGCTGGTCGAAGCAGTATCGGGCGTCCGAGACGCAATATATCGAAGAGATGGAGAAGCTGATCGCCTGGCTGCCCGAGCATCTGCCGCCGCCACAACCGTCGCGCCTGGTGCACGGCGACTACCGGCTCGATAATATGATCCTGGCGCCGGATGCGCCGAAGATCGCGGCGGTGCTCGATTGGGAATTGTCGACGCTCGGCGATCCGCTGGCGGATTTCTCCTATCATCTGATGCAGTGGCATATGCCGCATGCGGATGCCGGCACCGGGTCTTTGGTGGGATTCGATCTTGCCATGCTCGGCATTCCGGCCTTGCCGGCCTATGTCGATGCCTACGCGGCGCGCACCGGCCTTGATCCGCGGCCGCATCTGCCCGTCTACTTCGCCTATAATTTCTTCCGCCTCGCCGCCATCATGCAGGGCATCGCCGGCCGCGTGCGCGACGGCACCGCGACGAGCGCTTATGCGGCGGCCAAGGCCGAACTGGTGCGCCCGCTTGCGGCCAAGGGTTTTGCATTCGCCCGCGAGGCGGGAGCTTGAGCAAGCCGACATGAAAACTTTTGCTTTGGCGCTCGGCGGCGGCGGCGCGCGCGGGCTTGCCCATATCGCCGTGATCGAGGCGCTCGACGAGATGGGCGTCAAGCCAGTCGCGATCGCCGGCACCTCGATCGGCGCGCTGATCGGCGCGTCTTATGCGTCAGGGATGAGCGGCAAGGATATCCGTCACCACGTCATCGCCTTTGCCCATGACTGGAGCCAAACGCGGCGCCGGCTGATGACGACCCGCGCCGGCAATTTTGCCGACCTGTTGTCCGGCCGCTTCAGCCAGGCGACGCAGATGGACGCGGAGAAATTCTGCGAGCAGTTCCTGCCAAGCCGCGTGCCTGACGATTTTTCAGCGCTCGAAATTCCACTGATCGTCATGGCGACGGACCTGCATTCGCGCAGCGAAATGCCGATCGCATCCGGCCCGCTGCGCCCTGCGCTCGGCGCCTCCATCGCCATCCCCGGCCTGTTCCGCCCGGTGATCATCGATGGCCGGGTCATGATCGACGGCGGCACCACCAATCCGATGCCGTTCGACAAATTGACCGGCCTCGCCGATCGCATCTTTGCCGTCGACGTTCACGGCATTCCCGAGGTGGACCGCGTCGACATCCCGAATTCGTGGGATGCGGTCTATGCCGCGGCTTTGGTCATGGGCGGCGCCATTATCGCGGCGAAGCTCAATCATGCTCCACCCGATCTCGTGATCCGGCCGAATGTCAGCACATTCCGCACGCTCGGCTTCCTGCAAGCAAGCGCGATCATCCGCACCGCTGAAGCGGTGAAAGGCGAGATCAAGGACAAGCTCGGAGCGCTGTTGGCGGCCTGACGCTCAGGCGTCTTCGGTCACTGCCCATTGATCGGCGTCGTCGCGCTCGCCGATCATGGCAAGACCGTTGGCAATCGAGAGAAGCTCGTCGCCCGACTCGATCTTGCCGGAGCCAAATCTCCGCTCGAACAGCTGACGCACCGCGGGCACGAATGACGTGCCGCCGGTGAGGAATACTTTGTCGATAGCCTCGGCTTCGATATTCGCGCCGCTCATGACGCTATCCAGCGCTTTTTCCATGCGGCGCAGATCGTCGGCGATCCATTGCTCGAAATCGCTGCGCTTGATGCGAACATCGAAATCATTGCCGAGCGGCGGAAAGCGCAATTCGACCTCGTCCTCGGACGACAGCCGCGCCTTGGCGTCCGAGATCGCTTTGTAGAGCGGGTAGCCTTGATCGTCCTCGATCAAGTCGATCATCAGTGCGATCTTGCCGGGTTCAGTGCACCAGCGCAGGAGGCCTTTGAGATCGCGAAACTCGTCCATGGTCTTGAGCACCGAAAGCTGATTCCAGCGCGCAAAATTCGCGAACAGGCTCTGCGGCAGTTCGAGCGTCTTGCCCATATGCCGGTACTGGCTGCCTTTGCCGAGCTTCGGCAAGACGACATTGTCGATGATGCGATAATCGAAATTGTCGCCGGCGATACCGACGCCGCCATGACCGAGCGGCTGCGCGCTCAGCATATTGCCGGAAACCTCGAAGCGGATGATCGAATAGTCCGTGGTGCCGCCGCCGAAATCGGCGACAAGCACCGTTGCCGATCGCGTCAGATTTCGGGCGAAGAAAAAGGCGGCAGCCACCGGCTCGTAAACATAGAGGATTTCGGAAAAGCCGAAACGGCGCAATGCCGCGCCGTAGCGTTTCTGCGCCAGCGCCGGGTCCGGCTGCGCGCCGGCAAATTCCACCGGGCGCCCGACCACCAGACGCCGCGGCAATTCATTGAGTTGCGCGCTTTCGTAGTCGCGAATGCGCGCGAACAAAGCTTCCAGCAAATCTTCGAATTTGTAGCGCTTGCCGTAAACATAGGTGCCTGGGAAATGCGGGCTGGCGCCGAATGTCTTGAACGATTGAATGAAGCGGCATTCGCCGGGATGGTCGATGAATTGGCGGATGGCATAGGGGCCCGCTTCGACACGCAACTGCCGGCCGTCGCGCGCCGAAGTCTGCCAGAAGCACAGCGCCGACCGCAGCGCCTCGACCGGCGACCCATCGATCGGGCATGCGATCGGGCGGGCTTTGCCGTCCGGTTGAATTTGCGACAGCACGGTATTCGTCGTGCCGAAATCGAGGCCGAGCGCTTTGGGCATGGGACTGTGGCGTTAAAAGGCGGAAGCGCCGCCGCAGCGGCGGAAGGCGGGAACGAGGGAGTTAGATACCGCCTTGCAGAGGCTTGGAATATGTCGTTTCAGCGGCGTTCCCTGAAAAAATCAACGAGCAGCGCCGATGCCTCCGCTTCGCCAAGGCCGCCATAGACCTCCGGCCGGTGGTGGCAGGTCGGCGAAGCAAAGAACTGCACGCCATTGTCCACCGCGCCGCCCTTGGGATCGCCCGCGCCGTAATAGAGCCTGCGGATGCGGGCAAAGGACACGGCACCGGCGCACATGGCGCAGGGCTCGAGCGTGACATAGAGGTCGCAATGATCGAGCCGTTCCGAGCCGAGCACGGCGGCGGCCTGACGAATGGCGACGAGCTCGGCATGGGCGGTCGGATCGCGCTCGGCCAGCGTCCGGTTGCCGGCCCGGGCGATGACGGCGCCCTCGCGCGCGATCACGCAGCCGACCGGCACCTCGCCGCGGGCCGCTGCGGCACGGGCCTCTTCAAGCGCCAAATCCATGAAAGATGTCATGAAAGATAAGTTGGTCCCTGTGCCGCACTCTGCTATCAGCCGCCGCTGAAGGATCAAATATGGACGGCAACAGCGACCAGCACAAACCCGGCGAGCGCATCGCCAAGGTGATCGCCCGCGCCGGGCTCGCCTCGCGGCGCGAGGCCGAAGACTGGATCGCCGCCGGGCGGATTGCCGTCAACGGCGAAGTGATTCGTTCGGCGGCGCTGAATGTGACGGAGCGCGACAAGATCAGCGTCGACGGCGAGCCGCTGCCGCAGCGCGAGCGCACACGGCTGTTCCTTTACCACAAGCCGCGCGGGCTGCTCACGACACATTCGGACCCGCAGGGCCGGCCCACTATTTTCCAGAAGCTGTCGAAAGGCCTGCCGCGCCTGATCAGCGTCGGCCGGCTCGATTTCAATACCGAGGGCCTGCTGCTCCTCACCAATGACGGGGAGCTCGCGCGCGTGCTCGAATTGCCGGCGACCGGCTGGTTGCGGCGCTACCGCGTGCGCGCACACGGCACGATCACGCAAGGACAGCTTGATGCATTGCGCCAGGGCATCACCATCAGCGGCATTCACTACGGCGCGATCGAGGCCGCGCTCGAGCGCGTGCAAGGCTCGAACCTCTGGCTGACCTTTGCCATTCGCGAGGGCAAGAACCGCGAAGTACGCACCGTTCTGGCGCATCTCGGCCTCGAAGTGACGCGGCTCATTCGCGTGTCCTTCGGTCCGTTTCAGCTTGCCGAGCTCGCCGAAAGCGCTGTCGAGGAAGTGCGCACGCGGGTGCTGCGCGAGCAGCTCGGCGAACGGCTGATCGCGCTCGCCGAGCTTGATTTCTCCGGGCCGGCGACGATGCGCGCAGAGCCGGAGGCACAGCAGCGGCCGGAGCGGCGCCCGCGTGACGGGACGCGCGTCACGCCGTGGTCGAAGAAGCCAGCCCAGAAGTCCAATGACGAACGACCGAAGCAAAAGCGCAGAAGCAAAGGTGCCGAGCATGCCTGGCGCGCGCATGACGAGGAACGGCCGGCAAAGAAACTGCGGCGCAAGTTTCGCGGCGCGCGCGCCGAAGATGCGCGGCCGCATCCGGGCGGCAAGATGCGAGCGGCTGCGTTGACCGATCGCCAAGGCCGGCGTGTGGCGGTCGAGCGCTATGGTGAGCCGCCGGTGCGGGACCTGCCGCGTCAGGACGCCGGCAAAAGCGGCCGCTTCGAACGCGCAAGCGAGAAGCCCGGCAAGCGTCCGCACAAACCTTCCGGCCGCCGGCGCGCCCCCGATCGCGGAGGTGGCGCGCGTCCCCATCGCCCCAAAGGAAGGGGTTGATGCGCATCGTCGGCGGACGCTTGCGCGGGCGAACGCTCGCCGGTCCTAAATCCCAAAGCATCAGACCAACCGCCGACCGGCTGCGTGAGTCGCTGTTCAACATTCTCCGTCACTCTTATGGCGATCCGATCACCGGCGCCCGCGTGCTCGATCTCTTTGCCGGCACCGGCGCGCTCGGCATCGAAGCGCTGTCGCACGGCGCGGCCTTTGTGCTCCTGCTCGACGACGGCGCCGAGGCGCGCGCGCTGCTGCGCGAGAACGTCACCACGCTCGGGCTCGGCGGCGTGACCAAGATCTTCCGCCGCGACGCTACCAAGCTCGGACCGGTCGCGCCGCTCGAACCGTTCTCGCTCGCTTTCCTCGATCCGCCCTACGGGCAAAATCTCGCCGAAAGGGCGCTGGCCTCGGCGCACACAGGCCGCTGGCTCACGCCTGATGCGCTGATCGTGGTCGAAGAGGCGGTCAAATCGGCCTTCGCCGCGCCGGAAGGTTTCTCCGAACTCGAACGCCGCCGCTATGACGATACGGAATTCGTCATTTTGCGCGCTTCGCGCTCTGAGGCCGTCGTCGGCGACAACCAGGCGCCCCTCGTTACTTGAACGCGAGGACTGAATCCCACAGCAAGCAGTCGTTGGCTTTGCCGTAGCCATCCGTCGTTTTCACCGCCGGGCTGTTCACCACAAGTATGTTGTCCTTCTCGGCTTCATAACGCGGCCACGCCGAAAGCTCTTTGACGCTGTCTCGATTGGGGTCGCCGTAACGGGCAAACGTCGCCCAGTAGTCGACGAGTTGGTCCGACAACCTCTTTTGCACGTCGTTGAGCGGATGCGCCGTGCCCTGCCCGCCACGAAACAGCGGAAACAGGTATTGGAGCTCGGATGTATGATAAGCCCCCATCGGATAGCTCAATTCCGGAAAATACGACGGCGCAGTGCGGTCATCGAATTCATAGGCATAGACCGGAACATATTTGCTCCACTGCCGATCGAGGAGCCGCGCGACGCACGATTTCATGGCTTGGGCCATGGCAATTTCGGCCAGGCTCGGACTGGCATAGTTCGCCACCGGATATTTGTTGAGCAGCGTCTCGGCGTGTTCGGCTCCGAAAGACGCCGCGTAGTCCTCGACATCTTTTTTTGTAAGCGGTTTGTGTGTATTCGCCTCGGGAAGGAAGAAAGCTTGCTCGTCTTCGACGAGACCGTTCACGATCGGCACATGGTTGAACTGGCCGGTGCTGTAAGCCTCGAAGGCGGAGTGCGTAATAACGGCTCCGTCGACTGCCGGAAAAGTCGCGCCCAGATATTTAAGGATGTCTCCCCCGTGATCGAGAATCTGGTCGACACTCAGCGCGCGCAAGCAGGCCGCGCTTTGATCCTTGCATCCCGCCGCCGCGGCAAAATCCTTGCCGGCCTGCAAAGCCATTGCCGGGTCGGTGGTACCGATACGCGTGCCGCTTTCGTTGATCGCCCGTTGAAACAGCCCCTTCGACAGCGGCGATACCAGGTTTGCCATCACCGCGGTCCCGCCGCCGGACTGTCCGAATATGGTTACGTTCCCGGGATCGCCGCCGAAAACAGCGATATTCTGCTGCACCCATTTGAGGGCCAACTGCTGATCCATGATGCCGTAATTGATAAAGGGGTGCCCTTCGGCATTGATGGCAGGATGCGACAGGAAGCCTAATACGCCGACGCGATAGTTCAGCGTCACCAGAAGAACATGGCCGCGCTGAACGAGCTTGCTGCCGTCGTAGTCATTGCTCTCGCCGCTGAAGAGCCCGCCGCCGTGAAACCATACCATCACCGGCTGTTTTAAGTTGGCGGTGCCAGCCGCATGCGGTGCGAACACGTTGATATACAGGCAGTCTTCCGATTTGCTCGGCGCCGAGAAGACGCCCCGCTGCGGCTGAACGCAGGTATTGCCGAACGTGGTTGCTTGCAGAGTCCCGGTCCACTGCGCCGGCGTCCGCGGCGGCTTCCAGCGCAAGTCGCCGAGCGGAGGGGCGGCATAAGGGATGCCGAGGAATTTATCGACCGCGTCAGCCGTCAAGCCCTGTACATCGCCATCGGCAATATGGACGACCCGTGTTTGCTGCGGCGTTTGCGCGCGCGAGACGGGCATCGTCACCGCGCACAGGCCAAGCGCAAACGCGCCGGCAAAAACGTGACGCAACAGGTTTTGCAATCTTCCTTGCATTGGCTCCCCGCTCGACGTGATGCGTTCGGCATTAAGGCGCGAACTTGCTTCTAGTTTAGATTTTCGCGGGAAGTCCGCAATGCGTCGGGAAACGGGCACAAGCCATGGCCTCAATCGGCGCTGATCCCGGCATCGTGCACCACCTTGCCCCAGCGTGCGACTTCATCTGCCAAGAACTTCGTCAGATATTCCGGCGTTCGTCGCTCTGGCGCGGCGATCTCAAGGCCTAAATCCTCAAGCCGTCCGCGAACGGCCGGATCGTCGAGCGTGTCGCTCATCGCCTTGTTGAGCTTGTCGACGATCGGCCGCGGCGTGCCGGGCGGCAGGAAGAACGCGTTCCAGACGCTCGCTTCGACGCCCGGCAGACCCTGCTCGCCGGTGGTCGGCAGGTCGGGAATGATCTTGACCCGATGCGCCGACATCACCGCAATGCCTTTGACGGTGCCCTCTTTCGCCAGCGCTGCGCCGGTCTGGATGGTCGAGCACATGTAATCGATACGGCCGCCGATCAGGTCCTGCTGCACCGGAGCCTCGCCGCGATAAGGCACGTGGGTGACATCCACGCCCATCGCCGTATTGAGCAGCACGCAGGGCAGATGCGTGCCGGAGCCGATACCGGCCGAGCCGAACTGCATCCTGCTCTGGTTGGCTTTCACGTAGGCGATAAACTCTTGCAGGTTCTGCGCCGGCAGATCCTTGCGCGCAATGAGGATGCGCGGTGATTCCGATGCGAGCCCGACCGGCGTGAAATCGGTCAGCGAATTATAGAGCGGCGTCTTGTAGAGCGACTGGCTATAGGCGTGCGTGCCGCTATTGCCGATCAGCATGGTGTAACCGTCGGGATCGGCCTTGGCGACGCGCGCGCTGCCGGCCATGCCGGCCGCGGCGCCGACATTCTCGACCACGATCGGCTGGCCGAGGAGTTCGCCCATGCGCTGCGCCTGGATGCGCGCGGACAAATCGACGCCGCCTCCGGCCGCAAACGGCACGATCATCGTGATCGGCCGGCTCGGCCAATTATCCGCAAGCGCCGGTCCGGCGATAAGCGTTGCGACGGCAACGAACACCACGCGCATCGTTTTCATAGGTCAACGCCTTCCAAACAGCCGCTCGATGTCGGTAAGCTTCAGTTCCACATAGGTCGGACGGCCGTGATTGCATTGGCCGGAATTGGGCGTGGCTTCCATTTCGCGAAGCAGCGCATTCATCTCTTCCGGCTTTAAGCGCCGCCCGGCGCGCACCGAGCCGTGACAGGCCATTGATGACGCCACCTGCATCAGCCGCCGTTCGAGCGGCAAGGTCTCGTCCCATTCGCTGATATGTTCGGCGAGATCGCGGACAAGACCTGAGCCGTCGATCTCGCCAAGGAGCGATGGTGTTTCACGCAGTGCCACAGCACCCGGACCGAAGGTTTCGAGCGCGAGGCCAAACCGCGCCAGCTCGTCGGCGCGTGCGGTGAGCCGTTCGACATCGGCTTCGTCCAGTTCGACGATTTCGGGAATGAGCAGGATTTGCCGCGGCACGCCACTGGCATCGAGCGCAGCTTTGAGCTTCTCATAGACGATGCGCTCGTGCGCAGCGTGCTGGTCGACGATGACGAGACCATCACGCGTCTGCGCCACGATATAGGTCTCGTGCACCTGCGCGCGCGCCGCGCCGAGCGGGTGATCGAGCAATTCAGCCGGCACCGCCTCCCCTTTGGCGTCTTCGGCGGCTTCGGCAAAGCCGGGACGCAAATCGGCTGCCGGGCCGCCGACATCGAAGGCGGCCTGTGCCGCTTCGGCAAAGGCACCGCGCAACGGCGCAAAGGGCCGGCGCGTATCGGCCGGCCGCGCCGGCGAACGCCGCCAGTCCCAGCCGCGTTGCGGCGCCACCGCCGGACGAAAAGCCGCGATCGTGGCCGAACCGCCGGTGGTCGCCGCCCGCGTGCTTTCGCGCGCCAGCGCCGCTTTGAGCGAGCTCACGATCAGCGCGCGGACCAGACCGGCATTGCGGAAGCGCACTTCGGCCTTGGCCGGATGCACGTTCACGTCGACCTCAGGCGCCGGCAGCGTGACGAACAGGGCCAGCAGCGGATGCCGGTCGCGCGGCAGATAATCGGCATAGGCGCCGCGCACCGCGCCGAGGAGAAGCTTGTCGCGCACCGGGCGGCCGTTGACGAAGAGATACTGGCCGAGCGCATTGGCGCGGGTGAGCGTCGGCAGGGCGGCAAAGCCCTCGACGACGACGCCGTCGCGTTCGGCCATGATCTCGACCGCGTTCGCCCGGAAATCGGCGCCGAGCACGTCGCCGAGCCGGACGAGCTGTCCGGCGGCGCCGGGCAAGGCCGCGGCGTAAGTCACGGGCGCCCGCTCTTCGCCCGCAAGCGTGAAGGCGACATCCGGCCGGCTCATGGCGAGCCTGCGCACCACTTCGCGGACGGCCTCGGCCTCGGTGCGGTCAAGCTTGAGGAATTTGAGCCGCGCCGGCGTCGCGTAGAACAGGTCGCGCACTTCGACGCGGGTGCCCTCGCCGAGCGCTGCGGGCTTTACGTCCGATTTCGCGCCGGCATCGACCTCGATCGCCCAGGCATGCGGCTCACCGGCGTGGCGCGTCGTGATCGACAGCCGCGCGACCGCGCCGATAGAAGGCAGGGCCTCGCCGCGGAAGCCCAACGTGCGGATTGAGATCAGATCGTCGTCGGTGAGCTTCGAAGTGGCATGGCGCTCGACCGCGAGCGCGAGATCGGCCCGGGTCATGCCGGAGCCATCGTCGCCGATGCGGATCAGGCGGCGCCCGCCGCCGTCGGTCAGCACGTCGATCCGCCGCGCCCCGGCATCGAGCGCGTTTTCGACAAGCTCCTTGACCACGCTCGCCGGGCGCTCGACGACCTCGCCCGCCGCAATGCGGTTGACGGTCGCTTCGGAGAGCTGGCGGATCGGCATGGTGACCGGCGCACCTGTGATCGGGAGCGGTGATTCTGCGATAAAGCAGCCGGGCAAAATAGCCGGGATTGAGTGCCGGCGAAATCCGGGGCAGATATCGGCCGCAAGTCTGTTGAAGAGTTGCAGTCCGTCAAGGAGTTCGGGAATGGCCCGTTACCTGCCCGGCGTCATCCTCGCCGTTTTCGGCGTCGTGGCCTATGCCATCGGCTGCCTATTGTATCTCGCCTATCGCCGGGAAAAGGATCCCACGCGCAGGAGCAAGCCGCTGATGGTCTATGGCATTGCCATGATCATCCTCGGCGTCGCAGCGTTGGGCGGTGGCCTCTATTCTTTGGAAATGATGCAAATGCACGCGGTTGGCCAGTGAGGCCGGCCGCGTCACAGTCCACGGCTTCAGTCCATTGACGGCCTGCCCCCGCGCAGCCGCTTGATGCCGGAACGGCGCTTCTTGCCTTCGATGCGGCGTTCGCGCGAGGCCTTGGTCGGCCTGGTCGGCCGCCGCTTGATGGGCGCGACCGCCGCCTGGCGGATCAGGTCGAGAAGCCGCTCCAGCGCGTCCGCGCGGTTGCGTCCCTGGGTGCGGTGGCGTTGCGCGATGATGACCAGCACGCCCTCGCGCGTCAGCCGCGCCCCGGCGAGCCGTTCGAGCCTCGCCCGCACCTCCGGCGGCAGCGACGGCGAATGCCGCACATCGAAGCGCAGCTGCACGGCGGTCGAGAGCTTATTGACGTTCTGTCCGCCCGGCCCCGACGCGCGCACGAATTGCTCGTCGATTTCGCGCTCGTCGAGGGCAATTTTGGCGGTGACCGGAATCATGGTCACAGCCTAGCATTCCCTCCCCCTTTGTGGGGGAGCCGCACGATCGTCAGTTCGCTGTCGGCGAGGTTGAAGCGACAGCCTGGGACTTGCCGACCACGGTCACCAACAGCCCGTTGTCGAGGAGCCGTTTGGCGACACGCTTGGCGTCGTCGAGCGTCACCGCGTTGATCATGTCCGGACGTTTGGTGAAATAGTCGGTGTTGAGCCCGTCGAGCTGCAATTGCACGAGCAGCGACGCGATCTTGCTCGACGTGTCGAGATTGAGCGCAAAAGAACTGTTGAGATTATTCTTCGCCTCGGTGAGTTCGGCGGCCGTCGGACCGTCTTCGGCAAAGCGGTGGATTTCCTTCTGCACCAGATCGACCGTCTCGTTGGCGCGGTCGGCACGTGTCGCGGTGCCGCCGATCAAGACCGCGGAATGGTCAAGCCAGATCAGACTGTCGGCGATCGAATAGACCAGGCCGCGCTTCTCGCGCACCTCCTGATAGAGGCGGGAATCCGAAGAGCCGCCGCCGAGGACGTGATTGATGAGATAGGCGGCCATGAAGTCGGGGTCCTTGCGCGCGATGCCGGGACCGCCGAAATCGACCACCGTCTGCGGCACATCGAGATTGATATCGATGCGGCGGCCGAGCCCTTGCGGCGTGGCGCTCTCGATCGCCACCAGATCGGGCTTCTCCGGCAGCGCGCCGAACACGCGATCGAGGATCGGCTTCAAGATTTCGGCGTCGATGTCGCCGACGACGGCGACTTTCAGATTCTGCCGCGCCAGAACTTTGTGAGCATAGGTCTTGAGATCGTCGACGGTAATGCCTTGCAACGATTCCTGCGTGCCGTTGACCGGCCGGCCATAGGGATGACCCTCGAACGCCGTCTGCCACCAGCGCTGGCTTGCGATATCGCCCGGGCTCGTGGTCTGCCGGCGCAGGATCGAGAGCAGCTGCGCGCGATTGAGCTCGACATCCGACGCATCGAAACGCGGCGAGGTCAGCGCCAGACGCAGCAGATCGAAAGCTTCATCGCGGTTCTCGGTGAGCGTGCGCAGCCCGCCGCGGACGCTGTCGCGCTCGGCGGAAAAGCTCATTTCGATGGCCTTGCGCTCGAGACGATCGGAGAACGCCTTGGAGTCAAGATCGCCGGCGCCCTCGTCGAGCAGCGAGGCGACAAAATTCGCGGTGCCGCCCTTGCCGAGCGGATCCTGCGCGGCGCCGCCGACGAAAGCGAAGTCGACGGCGATCATCGGCACCGCCGGCTCGTGAACCAGCCAGGCGACGATGCCGCCCGGACTGACCACGCGTTCGATCGTGGTGGCGCCGGCGGGTGCGGCGAAGGCGGCGAAAGCCAGCGGCGCGAGCAGAGCCGTGACGATGCGCCGAATCGCGGAATAGGACGAAACAGGCGCAAAAACATTCACAAGAACATTCACGAGTGGCTCTCCTCGGGCTGCAGGCTCTTGACCAGATAGCCCGTCACCGATTGGCGGCGGTCGAGCCAGCTGCGGGCGGCTTGTTGAACGGCGTCGGCGGTCACCGCGCGGATGCGGTCCGGCCAGGTGCGCACCTGATCCACGGTCTGTCCGGTGGCGAGCGCCGCGCCGTACCAGCGCGCGAGCGTCGCCTGATTGTCCTGTGCATAGACCGCATCGGCAATCAGCCGGGTTTTGGCGGTATCGAGTTCGTCCGCGGTGACGCCATGGGCGATGATGTCGTTGATGACGGCATCCATTCCCTGCTCGGCGTCATGCAGGCTCACGCCGGGCTTGGGCGCGGCGTAGACGCCGAGCTTGGCGTAATCGAGCGCAGTGCCGGCATAAAATGCGCCGGCGGTGAGCGCGATGCCTTTGTCGACCACGAGCGTGCGATAAAGCCGGCTGTTGGCGCCAGAGCCGAGCACATGCGCGAGCACGTCGAGCGCCTCGCTCTCGCCGGGCTTCGCCGAGGTCTCGGACGGCGCCAGATATTCGCGGCTGACGCTCGGCTGCTCGACGCGCGGATCGGCCAGCGTCACCGTGCGCGGCGCTTCCTGCACCGGCTCGGTCGGCCGCCGCCGCGGCACGATCTCGGTGCGCACGGCGACCTTACCATAAGTGTCCTCGGCGTCGGCTTTGACCTCGTCCGGCGTCACGTCGCCCGCAACGACAACGATGGCGTTGTTGGGCGTATAGAAGCGCTTGTAGAAGGCGAGCGCATCGTCGCGGCTGAGCTTTTCGATCTCATGCCGCCAGCCGATCGTCGGCCGGCCATAAGGATGATTGAGAAACAGCGCGGCATCGACCTGCTCGCTCAGGCGCGCGTTCGGATTGCTGGCAACACGCATATTCTGTTCTTCGAGCACGACGTTGAGCTCGGGCTTCACCACGTCGTCGGTGAGCACCAGATTGGTGATGCGATCGGCCTCGAGCGCCATCATCTCTTTGAGATGCTCGCGGGGAACGCGCTGGAAAAAACCAGTATAGTCGTTGGTGGTGAAGGCGTTCTCCTGGCCGCCGATCGCGGCGACGTCCTGCGAGAACGCGGCGCCAGGATGCTTCTCGGTGCCCTTGAACATCAGATGTTCGAGGAAATGGGCGAGCCCGGATTTGCCGGCGGTCTCGTCGGCGGCGCCGACCTTGTACCAGATCATGTGCGTGACGACCGGCGCGCGGTGGTCGGGAACGACGACGACTTCAATGCCGTTGGACAGTTTGAAGTCGGTCACTTCGGGGCCGGCCGCGGCGCGCACTGCGCCGGTCAGGGCGGTCAACGCGGCAACGAGCATCAATATCTTCGACAAACCTTCCTCCCAAAAACACACGTCCGGCCTCACGCGAGCAAGACGCGTGCCGGAATCTTCAACGTTACGCTTTGGCCAGGCCCCTCACCGCTCAGACAGGGCCGTCGTTGCGAGCCGAAAATCGCTTCGCGCTCGGATCAAGTCTTCAAATCATGATTCCCAGAAGCCCACTCTCGGGATCATGCAGCCTTGCCCAGGCATGATCCTGTCCGAAAGCGGTGCGATTTTTTGGAATCATCATGCAGCCTTGCCTACGCATGATCTTGTCCGAAAACCGGTGCCCACTTTTCGGGATCATGCGTCAGCGCGTCGGCTCCATGCGCTCGCCCAGTGTCTTCGGCACGTAGACCTTGTTCTCCGGCGCGATGCCGTAGGGCTGATCCGGCGACGGCGTCAGGTAGCCCGGCGGCGGATCGGTCAAGCTTTCGCGCGGCGGCTCGCCAGTGAACGTCACGTACTGTGGGTCTTTCTTGAAAATGCTGAAGATGCTTTTCTTCGGCTTATCGACCGGCTCGGTCTGCTCCGGCGTGCCCGGCGCAGCAACGGTCCGCGGGTCCTGGCTGACGCGGTTCAATTCGTCCGGACGCAGCGCCCGGTCGGCTTCCGCGGCGCGGTCGTATTGTTGGATGACGGGTTTGTCGTCGTTCTTGTTGGTCTTGCGTCTGGCGACGTCGGGATCCTTGGGCCAATTCGGCGCCGGCGTCGTGACGGTAACCGGCGGCGGTAGAGTGCGGTTCGGCGGCACCACCAAAGGCGAGCGCTCGCTGTAATTGATCTCGTATTCGGTCGAAGCGGGATTATTGACCCCGAGCGTGCGCAAGAATTTATCGGTGAACGATTCCTGGCCTTGAACGTCGCTGTCATTGTCGCCGGCGCGGGCGGCAGAGGCATAAGCGCACAGCACGAGCGCCGCGAAACCGGCGGCAAGCGCGACGCGAGCAAATCTCATCCGGTGCATTATCTGATCTTGCGGCATAGCCTCACCCCGAAATGCCTGCATCGAATTCTACCCGATGCACTCCGCGGCAAATCAAGCCTCGCGGCGCGTTAACCTTTTGCGGAAAGTCCCCGCCTCAAACCCAGCCCGGTCCGTAGTTTTACGCCTTGTTTTATATACCGGATCAGGGCGCTTTTGCGGCGCCCCCGCCAAGCAGCGATTCATACAGAAGTCCCACAACCCCGGCAACAATCGCCACATCGGCGAGGTTGAAAACATACCAGTGGAAGGTAAAGCTCGCGGTATCGATGTGAAATAGCACGAAATCCATGACGCCCGGCCAATGCAGCCGATCGATGGCGTTGCCGGCGGCGCCGCCGATAATGAGACCCAGGGCTGCGGCAGTGAGCCGCGTCTGCACCCGCGTCAGCCAGGCCCACAACAACGCCACCGCCGCCACCTTGAAGGCCAGGAGGCCCCAGACACCGGCCGGGCTTTGCTGCGGGAACAGACCGTAACTGATACCGGTATTCCAGACCAATATGATGTCGATAAACGGCCCGAGCGCGATGGTGCCGGCATCGGCAAGATGCGCCGCCAACAACAGCCAGAACTTCAGCGCCTGATCGGCGGCGCAGGTGAACGCCGCCACGACGAGCGCGAAGCCGCTCCATCGCCCCCACAGATAGGACCCGCCGGCGTCAGTTTGCGCTGCTTCTGACAAGGACATTCTCTCCGGCGGACTACTCGGCGGCTTTACGCATGGCTTCCCATTCGCGCAAAGCCTGGGCGTCGCGCGGCGTCACGTCGGGAAATTGCGGATCCTCGCCGACCGCCGGCGAGATTTTCCAGGAGCGTGCGCACTTTTTGCCCTGCGCCAATTCGGGAACGACGGCGACGGTCGCGACGTCGGGCAATCGGAACGCCTCCGCCGGCCCCTCGCCTTCGACCAAAGCCGCGCCCGAGGTGATGCAGACTTCGGCGAGATCGACATCGACGACGGCGGCAAACAATTCCGGATCGGAAATGTACACGACAGGATGCGCTTCGAGCGAAGAGCCGATGCGCTTGCCGGCGCGTTCGAGCTCGAGCGCGCCGGTGACGACGCGCCGCACGTTGCGGACCTTGCGCCACTTCTCGACGAGCGCCTCGTCGCGCCACGCTTCAAGCACCTTCGGAAACGCTTCGAGGTGGACCGAAGACGCGTCGGGATAGCGTGCCAGCCAGGCTTCCTCGGCGGTGAAGCACAACAGCGGCGCCAGCCAGGTGACGGTGCAGCGGAACACGTAATCGAGCACCGTGAGGCAGGACTTGCGCGTCATCGAGGAATAGGGATCGCAATAGAGCGTGTCTTTGCGGATATCGAAATAGAACGCCGAGAGGTCAGTGGTCATGAACGCGTTCAGCGCCGCGAAGATGCGCTTATAGTCGAAATCGGCATAGGCTTGGCGGATGAGTGGATCGAGCTCGGCCAGCCGGTGCAGCATCAGCCGCTCGAGTTCCGGCATGCGCTCAGGCTTGACGCGCTCGTTGTCGCTGAAATGCGCGAGGTTGCCGAGCATCCAGCGCAAGGTATTGCGCAGCTTGCGGTAGGTGTCGACCGTGGTTTTCAGGATTTCCGGGCCAATGCGCAGATCGTCGGCATAGTCGGCGGCGCAGACCCACATGCGCAGGATATCGGCGCCGGATTGTTTGATGACATCCTGCGGCGCGGTGACATTGCCGAGCGACTTCGACATCTTCCGTCCGTCCTCGTCGAGGACGAAACCGTGGGTCAGCACGATGTCGAACGGCGCGCGGCCGCGGGTGCCGCAGCTCTCGAGCAGCGAGGACTGAAACCAGCCGCGATGCTGGTCAGAGCCTTCGAGATACATCACCTCGTCGTTACCGCCGTCGATCTTGCGCTTGATGCCGGCAAGGCCCGGAAAGTGCTTGGGGTCTTCGAGCACGAAGGCATGCGTCGAACCGGAATCGAACCAGACGTCGAGAATGTCGTCGACCTTCTGCCAGCCGTCATTGCCGAGTTTGCCGAGAAAGCGCTCGCGCGCGCCGGGCGCGTACCAGGCGTCGGCGCCTTCTTTCTCGAAGGCCTCGACGATACGGACATTCACTTCGGGATCGTTGAGGATGTCGACTGAGCCGTCCGGCTTTTCCTTGATGAACACCGTGATCGGCACACCCCAGGCGCGCTGGCGCGAGATCACCCAATCTGGCCGGCTCTCGATCATACCGTTGATGCGGTTCTCGCCGGCCGCCGGTACCCACCGCGTCGCCTTGATCGCGTTAAGCGCGCGATCGCGCAACGTGTCATTGCGTTTGTCGATATCCTTGTCCATCGCAATGAACCATTGCGGCGTATTGCGAAAGATCACCGGCTTCTTCGACCGCCAGGAATGCGGGTATTGATGCTTGAGACGCGAGCGCGCGAGCAGCATGCCGGCATCGATCAGCGCCCTGATCACCGCTTCGTTGGCATCGCCCTTCTCGCCTTTATCGGTGAGCACGCGCTTGCCGGTGAAGCCCGGCGCCTGATCGGTAAAGCGACCGTCGGCATCGACGGTGTAAGGGATGTGCGTGTTGATGCCCTGCGCAGTGAGTTTCGCGGCGTTCGCGATCCAAACGTCAAAGTCCTCGCGGCCATGACCTGGCGCAGTATGGACGAAGCCGGTGCCGGTATCGTCGGTGACATGGTCGCCGGCAAGCAACGGCACTTTGAAACCGTAGCGAGGGTCGAAATTCGCAAGCGGATGAGAGCAAGTAATCTCAGCAAGCACCTCGCTCGGCACGGCCCGCAATCGTTTATAGGCGGTTACACGCGCCTGACGCAGCACGTCGAGCGCCAGCTTGTCCGCCAGGACAAACACATCTCCGTTCTTCGCCCAGTTATCTAACGGCGCATCAGTAACTTGATAAAGCCCGTATTCGATTTTCGGCGAATAACTGATCGCGCGATTGCCGGGCAAAGTCCATGGCGTGGTTGTCCAGATAACTATCGACGCCTTCGACTTCGCAAATTCATTGATCTCTACGTTTATACCCGACAGCGGCGCGCCCTTTGAGACCGCTGCACGTATCGGAAACTTCACCCACACCGTGTCCGACGTATAGTCTTCGTACTCCACCTCGGCTTCGGCGAGCGCCGTCTTCTCGACCACCGACCACATCACCGGCTTCGAGCCGCGATAGAGCGTCGCGTTCGCCGCGAACTTCATCAGCTCGCGCGCGATCTGTGCCTCGGCGGGATAACTCATCGTCGTATACGGATGAGCCCAGGCGCCGATGACGCCGAGCCGGATGAATTCCTCGCGCTGCACATCGATCCAATGCTCGGCGAAACGCCGGCACTCCTTGCGGAATTCGACCAGGGCCGCGGCATCGGAGAAATCCGGCTTGGCCTTGCCCTTGGCGCGGTAATTTTCTTCCTCGATCTTCCATTCGATCGGCAGGCCGTGGCAGTCCCAACCCGGCACATAGTTCGAATCGAAGCCGAGCATCTGCTGGCTCTTGGTCACCACGTCCTTGAGGATCTTGTTGAGCGCGTGGCCGATATGGATGTTGCCGTTGGCGTAAGGCGGCCCGTCGTGCAGCACAAAGCGCGACCGGCCCTTGCCCGCGGCGCGCAACGCCTCGTAAAGGCCGAGCTTCTTCCACCGCGCCAGAATTTCCGGCTCCTTCTGCGGCAAACCAGCGCGCATCGGGAAATCGGTCTTGGGCAGGAACAGCGTCTCGGAATAATCGCGCGCTTTGGCAGGCGTATCGGTCATGCGGGGCCTTCTAACAAGCCGGTTGCGGTGCGGAAAGGGTCCAGGCCCGGCCGTCCGCAGTCTTATTGGGGGGAACCAGGCGCTGCAAACCGGCGTTCATTCAAGGGGATAAAGGCGTCAGGGGCTACGGGGCAACGAAAGAAAAACGTGGAATATATCCGGGCCAAACGCGAAGTCCGCCATGCCTTGGTGATCAGCGACCCCTCGCCGGTCGGCAGCGTCCACACGATGTGGGCGGGGGTCGGCCAGGCGGCCGTCATCGGCATATTCCTGCTGCTGTTCGGCGCTTTCCTCTATATCAGCCGGCCCTTCGTCTTGCCGGTCCTCGCCGCCGGCATAGTGGCGCTGACGCTGGCGCCGCTGGTGAAAGCGGCTAAGGCCCGCGGCATCCCGTCTTCGATCAGCGCGCTGTTCATCCTTCTTGTCGCGGTCGGCGTCATCAGCCTGGTCGTGACGGCCATCGCCGGACCGGTGAGCCAATGGATCGGGCGCGCGCCCGAGATCGGCGCCAGCATCAAAGAGAAACTTGCGGTCTTGGATGCGCCGCTGGCGTCGCTCGGCGAATTACAGAACGCATTGGCCGGCGGCCAAGGCGCGTTGCGGGTCAGCGAGCCGACGTCTGCATCTAATGTGGTTTTGCCGGTCGTCGCCTTCGTGACGCCGGCCGCCGGCGAGCTCTTGCTGTTTTTCGCGACGCTCCTGTTTTTTCTGGTCGGGCAAAGCGAGCTGCGCAGTTACGCCATGACGATGTTCGGCGAACGCGAGGCAAAGCTGCGCTTTCTCAAGATCATGCGCGACATCGAGCGCAATCTTGCGGGCTATCTGACCGTGGTGACCATCGTCAATACCGCGCTCGGCGTCGTTGTCGCTGTCGGCGCCTGGCTGATCGGTCTGCCCAACCCCGCGATCTTGGGCGTGCTGGCGGCGATCTTGAATTACGTACCCTATGTCGGCCCAGCGATCATGGTGGTCGTACTCTTCGGCGTCGGGCTCGTGACATTCCCCTCGCTCGGCCAGGCCTTTATCGCGCCGCTCGGCCTGATTGCGCTCACCACCACCGAAGGACATTTCATCACGCCGACTATTGTCGGCCGCCGGTTTACGCTCAATCCGCTCCTGGTGTTCCTGGCGCTGGCGTTCTGGACCTGGATGTGGGGCCCGATCGGCGCATTGCTCGCGGTGCCGCTCTCGATCATCGCCCTTGTCATCTTCAACCATCTCATCCCGGACGACGACGTCAGATTGCCCGATTAAATCGGGACTTTGCGCCCTTTTGGCCTTTGATTGTGATCAATGGAACTTTCGCGAGGCCGGGGCACTTATCCGGGCAATCGGTTTCTCCAAATCACGGAGTTGAACATGAGTAGCGCTTCCACGGCTTCGCAAAACGTTCGTGACGCCGCGAATGATACGGTTGGAGACGCGCGCGAAAGCGTACGCGATGTCGGCAAAGCCGCCGCTGGCGCGTCCGGCGATATTCAGGACGACTTGCAGGCGCTCCGCGACGATTTCAGCCGGCTCGCCGAACAGGTCCGCGAAATTCTCACGACCCGCGGCAACGCGGCATGGCAGCGCGCCAAATCGAGCATCGACGACGTGGTTTCCGAAGCGCGCGACAGCGGCCGCGATGCGGCGGGCGCCGCCGCGGAGGCCGTGCGCGACGTGTCCGACAATTTCGTCGAGGCGGTCGACGAGTCGCTGAAAAGCCGTCCGTACACCACGCTCGCCATCGTCGCCGGTCTCGGCTTCCTGTTCGGCCTGACGTGGCGCCGATAATGCGGCGGCAGCAGATCGAGCGCACGACACGCTGAGCGAATTGTCCGATGCTGAAAAGCCTGACGCGTGAGATCACGCTGTCGATCCAGGCCCGGAACGGCATGAGTCCCGCCGTAGCGGTCTGGACGGCCGTGATCGGTTTCGCGCTGTTGTTTGCTTTCGTCTTCCTCAGTGTCGCCGGCTATGTCTGGTTGTCGCTGCGCTTCGACGGCGTCATTGCCGGCCTGATCATGGCCGGCATTTTTGCCGTTGTCGCCGTGATCGCGGCGGTGATTGCGGCGCTCATCCGTCAGCGCGTCAGGGAGCGCGCCATCCTGGCGCGCGCCGCCAAAGCGCACTCCCCATCGTGGCTCCTCGATCCGAAAATTCTCGGGGTCGCCGTGGAAGCCGGCCGCACCATCGGCTGGCAACGAATCGTACCGATCGCCATGTTGGGTTTCGTCGTGGCACAATGGATGCGCGAGGCGCGCGGCCAGGGGAGCAGCCACGAGAGCCCGCCGCAGGATTAAGCGGCGGACAGTTCTAAATCGGCGGAAACACGTCCCCGGCCCGCGCCAGCGCCTCGCGCGCGTGGCTGCTGTCATCGTGCATCTGCCGCACCAGATCGGCGGCCGACGCGAAAGCCTTCTCGTCGCGGATGAAGGCGATGAAGGCGACGTCGATCGACTTGCCGTAGAGATCGCCGGCGAAATCGAACAGGAAAACTTCCAGCAGCACCGGCCCGTTATCGAAGGTCGGCCGCCGGCCGAAACTCGCCACCGCGTCGTAGCGCCGCCCGTCGACGGCGACGCGAACCGCATAGATACCGTGACGCAGGCCGCAAGCCGGATCGAGGGCCAAATTCGCGGTCGGAAAGCCGAGCTCGCGGCCGCGCTTGTCGCCGTGGATCACCTCCCCCGGCACGAACCAGGGAAAGCCGAGCAGATCCGCCGCCGTGGCGAGATCGCCCGCTTCAAGCGCTTGGCGGATTGGGCCCGACGACACCGGCCGCCCGCCGTCGGTGAGCGGCGGCACGATATCGACCGTGAAGCCGCGCTGTTTGCCCTGCGCGACCAGAAAATCCGGTGAGCCGCCGCGCTTGGCGCCGAAATGGAAATTAAATCCGATCACCGCGCCGCCGATGCGAAAGCGCTCAAGCAGAATGCGGGTGACGAATTCTTCCGCGGTGAGTTTGGCGAGCGCGGCGTCGAAAGTGAGCACGATCGCGCCGTCGAGCCCGGTTGCCGCAAGGAGCCGCAGCTTGGCCGCTTCGTCCGTCAGCCGAAACAGCTTTTCACCCGGATTGAAGAACACCCTAGGATGCGGCTCGAAGGTCAGCACCGCGGCCGGCCGGTGCAGTTCCATCGCGCGCCTCTGTGCGGTCGCGATTACGGCCTTGTGGCCGCGATGGACGCCATCGAAGTTGCCGATGGCGACGACCGCACCGTGCAGCGTGGCATCGCCCGCGCGGTCGCGCACGACGCGAAAGTTCTGTGGCAGCATCGGTGTTTCGATGGTTAAGAAATCGTGGCTGTCGTCGTCGCGACCGTAGGTGCGTGGCGCGAGTTGCAATGTCAAGCCGGCGGCTAAACCCATATCCGACCAGCGAAATCGCCGTGCCGCAAGGCTTAACTCATTGTTCAACCGCACGATGTAGGTTCACCTCCGCAGTTGGAAACGGGGCGCGGGATAGCCTCGATTACGATTGGCGAGAACCAGACACGGCCAGTCGTGTAAGCGAGGGGTGAAGAGCGATGGCGCTCGATCCGAACATGCCGGTGCTGATCGTCGACGATTACAGCACCATGATCCGCATTATCCGCAATCTGTTGCGTCAGCTCGGCTTTGCCGATGTCGACGACGCAAGCGACGGCGAGTCGGCGCTCGCGAAAATGAAGGACAAGCGCTATGGCCTTGTCATCTCCGATTGGAACATGGAGCCGATGACCGGCTATGATCTGTTGTGCCAGGTGCGCGCCAATCCGCAGCTTGGCACGACGCCTTTCATCATGGTCACGGCGGAATCCAAGACCGAGAACGTGATCGCGGCGAAGAAGGCCGGCGTCGACAATTACATCGTCAAGCCGTTCAACGCGCAGACCCTGAAGGCCAAGATCGAGGCGGTGTTCGCCGAGAAAGCGCCGTCAGCCTAGATTTCCTTGTTTGAGCATGATCTTTTCCGAAAACTGATTTCCACTTTTCGGGATCATGCTCTAGGCGCAGCGCGCCGCCTTTACCATTTCAGCCCGCTCATCACCGCTTTCGGCGCCACCCCGGCATCGGCAAAGACCTTATTGAGCGCTTGCATATCCGGCGCGTCGCGCGAGCCGTAATGCTCGGCGTGCAGGCCCGAGGTCACGAACATCACGTCGAGGCCGAAAGCCGCAGCGCCTTTGAGATCGGTGCGGACGGAATCGCCGATGGCGAGCACGCGGTCGCGCGACGGTATCCGTCCGCCGCGCAGCGACGCGGCTGTCGCCAGCGCCATGTCATAGATCGGCGCATGCGGCTTGCCGCAATAAAGCACGTCGCCGCCGAGCGCGGCGTAAGCGTCGGCCAGCGCGCCGGCGCAATAGACCAGCGTGTCGCCGCGTTCGACGACCACGTCGGGATTGGCGCAGACCATGAACAGCGCGCGCCTCCGCATCGCCGCGAGCATGTCGCGGTAATTGTCCGGTGTTTCGATGGTGTCGTCGAACAGACCCGAGCACACCACATAGTCGGCGGCCTCAAGCGGCGCGAAGGTCACTTCGAGGCCGGCGAAGATCGAATGGTCGCGCTCCGGACCGAGATGGAAGACACGCTGGGCTGACCGCCGTGCGACAATGCCGCGGGTGACGTCGCCCGAACTGACGATCGCGTCATAGACCGCGTGCGCGACATTCATCCGGTCGAGGATGCGCACCACCGCCTCGCTCGCCCGCGGCGCGTTGGTGACGAGGATCACCGTGCCGCCGCCGCTGCGAAAGCGGCTCAGCGCATCGCAGGCCTCCGGAAAGGCGGCGACGCCGTTATGCACCACGCCCCAGATGTCGCAGAGCAAAACGTCGTAGCCGCGAGCGAGAGGCTCAATGCGTTCAATGAAATCGGTCACTGGCTTATCAGAATTGGGCGTATCAGAATTGGACGTATCAAACGCGCCGGCTGAAGGCGCGGGCGAGTTGCGCGAGATTGCCGGCGGGAGCGGCGGCGGGTGCAGGCGGCGGCGCATCGTTCGCGGCCGGCGCAAACGGAGTTTCTCGCGGCGCTTCGCTCACGGCCTGCAGCGCCTCGGCGCGCACCGGACGCGGCGGCGAGAACAACATGCCTTGGCCGAAACGGACATCAAAGTCGAGCAGATCGACAACGGTGCTTTCGCTTTCGATATGGTCGGCGATCAGATCGATGCCGAAGCGGCCGAGGAGGTCGGAGAAATCGGCCGGGTGAATATCGGTCGATACCAACCCGACGCGATTGAACAGCAAGGCCGCCGGCGCCTTGACGAAACGGAAGCCGCGCTCATTGAGCTCGCGCGCCTCGACCCGCAAATCGGTGAGATTGTCGATCGAGAAGCGATAGCCGCGTTCGGCAAGCGCGGCGAGGCTCTCGTGCTCGATCGGGCCCATGGCGCGGACCGCGCTTTGGGTGAATTCGAAGACCAAAGCCGGCGCAATGGCGCGATTGGCTTCCATGAATTCGAGAAATTTCGGAAACGAGGAATCGGTCAGCGTTGCGCTCGACAAATTGCAGAACAGGCCGACGTCGCGGCTCTTGAGCAAAAGCCGGCGCACCACCTGCACGCAGCGGACCACCGAGAGGTTGTCGAGGCTCGGCATCAGGCGGCCGGCCTCGGCGTAATCGAGAAAGTCATCGGCCAGGACGAGATCGCCGTTATCGGCTTTCAACCGCGACAGGGCCTCGTAATAGCGCACCTTGCGCTGCGGCAGGGTCACGACCGGCTGCAGGAAGAGATCGATCCGGCCGCTATCGATGGCGCGGCGGATGGCGGCGATTATGCCGTCTCGATCGAAGCCGGCGAAAGCCGGGATATTCCGATCGATCGGCGGCGGCGCAGACGCGGCTTGCGCCACAGGCGCGGCTGCGACCGCACTTGGCAAGCTGGCGGGCGCGACCGGGGGCGCCGCGGCGACAGGAGCAGCGGACGCCGCCTGAGCCTGCGGCGCCTGATAGCCGCGGCGCTCGACGGCCAGCACGGTATTGCTGATCGCCGTCTCATGCATCGCCACCGAATCGGCAAGCTGCTTGACCAGCGCCGACATTTCTTCGATCTCGGCGGCGAGCGGCTGGGCCGTCGCCAGAGCGCGGTCGACGACGGTCTCGACCTTGACCTCGACCGCGCTCAGGCGGCGGCCGAACTCGGCAAGCTGGCGCGCCAGATCGTCGGAGCCGCGCGCCAGATTGGCGAGCTGGTTGCTGGCCTCCAGCCGATCGTTCTTGCGGGCGGAAATGGCGTTATAGACCGCAAGCGCCGTGAGCGTTCCAAGCGCCACCAGCGCGGACTCGGCGCCAGTGAAGCCAAAGCGCAGATAGACCACAAAGCCGAGCGAGCCGGCTATGAGCACCATACAGGTGGAGATGAAAATGGCGCTGATGCGCACCATGCCGGAAAGCCCTCGATTCGCGGCCTAGCACTAGCAGTGTCCACAAGCGCCGCAACTGCGCAAGTTTTGCCGTGCTCAAGCCTGTGACAAGCTGAGCATGGTGGGCATAGCTAAGCTTTTGCCGTGCTTTTATAACCGATCCGATGCGCGTTGGTGAGCACCTTATGGAAGTTCCCGCTGCGGCGGCGAAACCGGCGCCTTTGTCCCGCCTCTGGGAAGGGATCGGGCACCGGCCGCAAGCCGCCTTTGCCGGCTTTCTGGCATTGCACTTCGCGATCTGGACTGCGCTGCCGACGCTGCTTTACGCCAATCTGCCGCTCGATCTCATCGAGGCCCTGATTTATGGCCGGCAATGGCAGCTCGGCTACGACAAGCTGCCGCCGCTGCCGTGGTGGCTCGTCGAGATCGCGCATCGGCTGTTCGGGACCGACGTGGCCTATTACGCGCTAGCGCAGATCTGTGTGGTGATCGCCTTTGCTCTGGTTTTTGCCGCGGCGCGGCCGCTGGTGGGCGCCGTCGGCGCGCTCACCGCCGTCCTCATTATCGACGGCATGCACTACTTCCAATATACGGCGGTCAAGTTCAACCACGACGTGGTCCAATTACCGTTCTGGGCGCTGGCCGGCTACGCCTTTCATGCCGCGCTCAAGCGCGGGCGGCTCGGGCACTGGGCTCTGCTCGGCGTCGCGTTCGGCGGCGCGCTATGGGCAAAATATTTCGTCATCGTTCTCGCGGCGCCCTACGTGCTGTTCGTACTGCTCGACCGGCAGGCGCGGCCGGCTCTGGCGACGCCGGGGCCCTGGCTCGCGCTTCTCGTCGCGCTCGTCATCGCCTCGCCGCACGTGGTCTGGCTGTTTCACACCGACTTCCTGCCCTTTGCCTATGCCAGCCATCGGGCGACCGCGGTGCGCGGCTGGTTCGACCATCTGCTGCATCCGGCCATGTTCACGGTGAGCCAGATTTTCTTCCTGCTGCCGTCGCTGTTCATCGCCGCGGCATTGTTCTGGCCGAAACAAAAAAACGCTCCCCTCCCCCTTGTGGGGAGGGGTTGGGGGTGGGGGTGGAGACGCTCAGTCGCAAGCGTCGACGATTACACATCACCTCCCGACCCCCCACCCCACCCTCCCCCACAAGGGGGGAGGCATAATGTTGACCCGTTCGATCGCCGCATCGTGACACTCCTCGCCTTTGGGCCGGCACTGGCGATGATCCTGCTCACGGCGATCAGCGGGCGCGGTGCGGTGGCGATGTGGGGCTATCCACTCTGGCTCTTTATCGGGCTATGGATCGTGATGATGGCCCGCGTCACCTTCGATACGGACCGGATTGCGCGGATCACGGCCGCCTGGGCCACGGTATTCGTGATCTTCGTCGTCGTGTTTGTCGCCGATTACGCAGTGCTGCCCTTCATCGATCACCGTTATCGCGCCGTGCTGTTCCCGGGCGACACGCTCGGCGCCAATCTCACCCAGCGCTTTCACGACGCGACCGGGGCGCCGCTGCGCTATGTCATCGGCACGATGTGGGACGGCGGTAATCTCGCGCATTATTCGCCGGACCAGCCGCAGGTGCTGATCGATGGAACGCCGGCACGCGCGCCATGGATCGACCTTGCCGATCTGCGCAAGAACGGCGCCGTCGTGGTATGGACGCAAGGCGATCCGGCACAATTGCCGGCGCAATTCAAGGGCGTCGCCGCGGACGCCACGGTCGGCGCGCCATTTGATTTGCCGATGCGGCGCGGCGGCGGCACGGTTCATGTCGGCTGGGCCATTGTGAGGCCGCAGTGATGATGCGAGCGAAGATGGCAAGACTGGCAGCATTCGTTGGCGCGGTTGTCGTGACCGTGATGATCGCGGCCACCGCAATAGCTCAACCGGTGCCGGCGCCGAGCCAAGTCAAGCCCATCGTCCCGCAGATGCCGGATTCAGGTTCGAGTGGAACGACAATCGTTTATCCGCGCTCCCACGCGTCGCTCCGCTGCCGGCGCGTCTGCGTGAAGACACGACAGCCGAGCGCCGCGGCGGCGCCCGTTTGCGTGCGCTGGCGCAGCGTCTGCTAAGCTACCGCTTTAATCGCTCGGCCGACCTTGTCGAAAATCTCGCCAATCTGCGCTTCGCTCACAATCAAAGGCGGCGACAGCGCGAGCGTCTCGCCGGCGGCGCGGATCATCACGTCTGTCTCATGGAAGCCGCGCTCCATCGCCTCATAGGCGCGCAATCCCGGGCTTCCCGGCCGCGCGGCGAGATCGATGCCGGCGCACAGCCCGATGGTGCGAATGTCGAGCACATTCGGCAGCCCCTTGAGCGTCATCGCCGCATCGGCAAAGAGCGGCTCCAGCGCCTTGGCGCGCGCGAACAAATCTTCCTTGCGATAGAGATCGAGCGTGGCAACTCCTGCCGCGCAGGCAAGCGGATGCGCCGAGTAGGTGTAACCGTGGAACAGTTCGATGGCGTGTTCCGGCCCGCGCATGAAGGTTTCGTAGATGCCGTCGCGCGCGATCACCCCGCCCATCGGCACCGCCCCCGAGGTGATGCCTTTGGCGAACGTAATCATGTCGGGAAGCACGCCATAGCGTTCGGCGGCAAAAGCATAACCAAGACGGCCGAAGCCGGTGATCACCTCGTCGAAGATCAACAGCAGGCCGTGCTTGTCGCAGATGGCGCGCAGCTTTTCGAGATAGCCCTTGGGCGGCGGCAGCACGCCGGTCGAACCCGCCATCGGCTCGACGATGACGGCGGCAATGGTCGAAGCGTCATGCAGCGCGACGACGCGCTCGAGCTCGTCGGCAAGATGCGCGCCCCAGGCCGGCTCGCCCTTGGTGAAGGCCTGCTGCTCGCGATTATAGGTCGCCGGCAGATGATCGACGCCGGCCAAGAGCGAGCCAAACATTTTGCGATTGTTGACGATGCCGCCGACGGAAATGCCGCCGAAGCCGACGCCGTTATAGCCGCGCTCGCGGCCGATCAGCCGGGTGCGAGAGGCCTCGCCGCGTACATTATGATAAGCGAGCGCGATCTTGAGCGCGGTATCGACAGCTTCGGAACCGGAATTACAGAAGAACACGCGGTTGAGATCGCCCGGCGCCAAAGCCGCAACCTTGTTGGCAAGCTCGAACGACTTCGGATGCGCATATTGGAAGGCCGGCGAATAATCGAGCTCCTCGGCTTGCTGTTTGATCGCAGTCACAACGGAATCGCGATTGTGCCCGGCATTGGTGCACCACAGCCCCGCGGTGCCGTCGAGCACTTTGCGGCCCTCCGGTGTGACATAATGCATGTCCTTGGCGCGCGCGATCATCCGCGGCCGACGCTTGAAGGCGCGGTTCGGCGTGAACGGCATCCAATAGGATTCAAGATCGTTGGGGATGGGGACTGTGGCCGGCATCGGAACCTCTATCGTCGGAGCCGGCTTTAAGCCGGGCGTCGCTTGCCGCTATGGGGCCTGACTGCTACCACCGCGCCGTCGTGAACGCACGGCGCAAATCGAAACATTGACTGAGAAATGGCCGACAAATCCGAAAAGTCCAACAAGCTCAAGGCGCGGCTGCCCCGGGGCCTCGAAGACCGCACGCCGGGCGAGATCGCAGCGACCCGCGCGATGATCGAGAAGATTCGTGCGGTCTATGAGCTCTACGGCTTCGAGCCGGTCGAGACGCCGGCCTTTGAATATACCGACGCGCTCGGCAAATTCCTGCCCGACCAGGATCGTCCCAATGAGGGCGTGTTCTCCTTTCTCGACGACGACGAGCAATGGCTGTCGCTGCGCTACGATCTGACCGCGCCGCTCGCCCGTTATGTCGCCGAGAATTTCGACACGCTGCCGAAACCCTATCGCAGCTATCGCGTCGGCCATGTCTATCGCAACGAAAAGCCGGGCCCGGGCCGCTTCCGCCAATTCATGCAGTTCGATGCCGACACCGTCGGTTCTGCTTCTCCGGCGGCCGATGCGGAAATGTGCATGATGGCGGCCGACGCCATCGAAGCGCTCGGCATTCCGCGCGGCAGCTACATTGTGAAGGTGAATAACCGCAAAGTGCTCGACGGCGTACTCGACTGCATCGGGCTTTCCGGCGAGGCCAACGCCCGCAAGCGCCTCACCGTGCTGCGCGCCATCGACAAATACGACCGGCTCGGCCGCGCCGGCGTTGCACTCCTGCTCGGTGAAGGCCGCAAGGATGACAGCGGCGACTTCACGCGCGGTGCCGGCCTTGACGCCAAACAAAGCCAGAGTGTTCTCAGCTATATCGAAACACCGCTCGCCGATCGCGGCGGCGACGTCGAGAGCGCCTTGGACAATTGGGGCAAAGCGACCGGGCTGAGCTCGACCGGCAAAGAGGGCATCGCCGAACTCAAGCAGATCGGCGCCTTGGTGCGGGCCGCGAATTACGGCGCGGATCGCGTCAGCTTCGATTCGAGCGTCGTTCGCGGTCTCGAATATTACACCGGCGCGGTGTTCGAAGTTGAACTGACATTCCCGACCGACGGCAAAGACGGCTCGCCGCGCTTCGGCTCGGTCGGCGGCGGTGGACGTTACGACGGCCTCGTCTCGCGCTTTCGCGGCGAGCCGGTGCCGGCGACGGGATTTTCCGTCGGCGTGTCGCGCCTGCTCGCGGCGCTGGAATATATCGGCAAGATCGAAACCAAGGCCGAGAGCGGCCCGGTCGTCGTCACTGTCTTCGACAAGGATCGCATCGCCGACTATCAGAGCATGGTGGCGGCGCTGCGCGGCGCGGGCATTCGCGCCGAGCTTTATCTCGGCTCCGGCAAATTCGCCCCGCAGATGAAATATGCCGACCGCCGCAATTCGCCTTGCGTCGTCATTCAGGGCTCCGACGAGAAGGCCAAAGGCGAAGTCACGATCAAGGACCTGATCGTCGGCGCCGAACTGGCGAAACTCGAAAAAGGCCGCGACGAGCATTTGCAGAAGCAGGCGCAAGCGCAACGCGCGGTGCCGGAGACCGATCTGGTTTCTGCAGTGCGCCAAGTGCTCGCGCGGCACGGGATTAAGCCTTAAGCCCTCTGGTCCGGGAATTTTTTTACCGCTAGGGTGTTTGCGGTCTGGGGAAGGCCCTCGAACGGGATTCGGGCGGTGCACGATTTTTTTCGCAAGCGGCTATGGCAGAAGCGCCTCGTGGCGCTGGCGGCTGCCTATGCGATTGCGCTCTCCAGCCTGATTGCGAATTTCAGCGGCGCGCAGATGGCGGCCGCCGCCGCGGTGCAGCCGGGCGGCATCATCTGCCACACCGATTTTGCCGGCGGGCATGCGCCCTCACCTGACAGCGGCACCAATAAAACCTGTATCGACGATTGCTGCACCGGCTGCCTGACGCTCACGGCAGCGCTGCCGCCGGCGCCGGCGAATGCCGACGCGATCCCGCTCTCGGCGAGCGTGCGCATCGTGCCGCTTGCCGTCGCGGTTTTCGTTTCCGGTCCACGAACCAAGTCCCATCGCTCGCGAGCGCCTCCGCAGACGGCGTGATCTCCGGTTGCCGCAGGCGCGGCAGCTGGAACGTTCATGTCGCAATGGAGACTTGCCATGTTCCGCTATTCGTGGTGCCCGCGCATCTGCGCGCTTGCGCTATTCTTCTTCGCTCTACCCGTTTCAAACGCTTTCGCGCATTGCTTCGTCGGCGCGAGATTCTTTCCGGCGACGCTCGCCATCGACGATCCCTGCGTCGCCGACGAAATGTCGCTGCCGACGGTATCCTGGTCGAAAACCGGCGACGTGCCGCCGGCCGGCGAATTGGATGTCTCGGCCGAACTGTCGAAACGCATCACCGAGGATTTCGGCATTTCGATCGGCGATACCTGGACGCAAATCCGCCAGCCCGGCAGTCCGGCGCTCACCGGCTTCGCCGACCTCGAAACCACGCTGCAATATCAGCTCTTGAAGAACGACGAGCACGAATTGGCGATGCTGCTCGGCCTCATCGTCGACTGGGGCGGCACGGGAGCCACCAATTCCGGCATCGGCACGCCCTATAGCCTGCTGACGCCGACATTCTATTTCGGGAAAGGATTCGGCGATCTGCCCGACGAGGCCGGCTGGCTGCGCGCCTTCGCGGTGACCGGACAAATCGGCTATCAGATGCCGACGACGTCGTTCAATGTCATGCAGGGCACGTTCAATCCGCAGGTGCTGGTCTATGGCGGGTCGGTGCAATACAGCATGCCGTATCTGAAATCGGAGATTCAAGACTACCAGCTGCCCGATTTCATCAATCACCTGATCCCGATCGTCGAAGCGCAGTTGCAGACGCCGGTCGCCAATAATTTCGGCAACAGCTCGGTCACCACCGGCACCATCAATCCCGGCGTGATCTGGGTCGGCAGCTACTTCCAGGTCGGCTTCGAAGCGCAGGTTCCGGTGAACCGCGCGAGCGGCACCAGCGTTGGCTTCCTCGGTCAGCTGCATCTTTATCTTGACGACATGTTCCCGACGACAATTGGCCAGCCGCTGCTCGGCGGCAGCACTACGCCACCCCGCAAGCTCTCTTTCTAGAGGTATGACCCATGCGAACCTTCTTCACCGTCCTGACACTGCTCACGATGGCGCTGGGCGCGCCGGAAGCGCAGGCGCACGCCTTTCTCGATCACGCAAGCCCCCTGGTTGGTTCGACCGTTGCCGCCGCGCCGCATGAAGTATCGCTGACATTCACGCAAAATCTCGAACCCGCCTTCTCGACCGTCAGCGTGACCGATTCAAGCGGCGCGCAGGTCAGCGAGGGCAAGGCGCAAGTCAGCGGCAATACGATGCGGGTCGGGCTGAAGTCGATCGGGCCGGGCAGCTATAAAGTGAATTGGCACGCGCTCTCGGTCGATACCCACACGACGCAAGGAAGCTTCACCTTCCACGTCGGCGGCAAATAACCGGCGCATGCCTTGAAAGATCCGATGGTTTGAAAGATCCAATGGTTTATGTGCGCGCCATCCACTTCGCCGCGACGCTGATGGCGGCGGGTGTGGTCTTCTTTGCCGTTTTTGTCGCCGCACCGGCGCTGCGCGCGGCGTCCGATGACACGCGCGTGCGCGCGGCGCTGTGGCCAAAGCTCGCCTTCATCGCCTGGTTCAGCCTGGTTCTCGCGCTCGGCTCGGGCGCGGTGTGGCTGGTGCTGACCGCGGCGGCGATGAGCGGTGAAGCGCCGGCGGATGTATTTTCCGACGGCGTATGGTGGACGGTGCTCTCGCAAACCCATTTCGGCCTGGCCTGGACGGCGCGTTTCATTTTCGTTTGCATTCTCGCCGTAACCTTCGTGCCACTGCTGTCGACGAAGCCAAGCAAATCCTGGATCAATGCTGCGGCGGTGATTGCGGCGTCGGCCTTCGCCGGCGCGCTGGCCTGGGCCGGTCACGCCGTCGGTGGCCAGGATGTCGAAGCCATCGTCCACCCGGCCGCTGACATTTTGCATCTGGTGGCTGCCGCGGCCTGGGTCGGAGCGCTCGTTCCGCTCGCGCTTCTCCTCACGACGGTGGACAAGGACGATGCGTCCGTTGCAATCGCGCGCACGGCGGTCTTGCGTTTCTCGATGCTCGGCATTACCGCCGTCGGCACGCTACTCCTGACCGGAATCGTCAATACTTGGTATCTCGCCGGCAGCATTGAAGCGCTGACCGGCACTTATTACGGCCAGCTCCTGCTCGCCAAGATCGCTTTGTTCTTTGTCATGGTCGCGATTGCCGCCGTCAACCGGCAACGGCTGACGCCGCGCCTGACGCGGAGCGCGGGCGAGACGGAGCGCGACACTTTTGGCGCGATTTCCCAATTGCGCCGCAACGCCGCCGTCGAGACCCTCGCCGGCGCCGCCATCATCTGCATTGTCGCCGTTCTCGGCACCAAGGCGCCGGCGAGCCACGCCAATCACCATCCGGGCTATGGCGCGCTGCCCGCCGACTCCGCCTTTGTGCACATTCACACCGAACAGGCCATGGCCGATGTCATGATCGAGCCGGGCCGGGTCGGGACGGCGCATGCGACGGTTCATTTGTGGAACGAAGATTTCGAGCCGCTCGCGGCGCGCGATCTGAAATTCTCCGTCGCGGCGCCGGCGGCGGGAAGCACGCCGACAACGCATACCGCGGTGCAAGACTCCGACGGCGCCTGGCAAGTCGACGGCATCGACCTCACCCAACCGGGCAACTGGACGGTCACGGTCGACACCGATCTCGCTTCCGGCAGCCGCGTCGTGCTCGCGGCCCCGATCGTGATCGATCCTGCGCCTTAGAACTGCGAATGCAGGCGCGCGCCGATGACGGAGGCCGGGCCGCGATCGGCGTTGTAGCCGGGATTGGCGATGAACTGATAATCGACGGTGAGTTTGAAGTACGAGACCGGCAATTGGTAATAGGTCTCGATGATCTTCTCCGGGCCCGGATGCGGCAATTGACCGTCGCCGACCAGGATGCCCAAGCCGCCGTCATTGAGGAACTGCTGGTGAATGCTGGTGATGCCGTTGACGACGCCGGCAAAACCAAACGTATCGTCGGGCCGGCCCCACTGCTTGCCATTGATCGCGACACCGGCCGACGCAGTGCGATCGACGTCGGTAAAGTCGTAGGGCTCGACATTGCCGTTGGCGAGGCCGGCGCGAGCGAACACGCCGACCTCTGCGGTGATCTGCTGTTCGAGATTCATGCTGACGCCGCCGCGGCCCCGATATTCGCGCACGGCCGCGATGTCGGCCGGCGTGCCGGTCGCATTGGCCAAGGCGATGGCGTCGACGAACGAGCCCATGCGGCCACGGGTCAAAAATCCGGTAACCGCGAGCTTGCCGGGCTGGCCCCATAATTCGTAGCGCCGCTCGATTTCGCCGACCCATTGGAATTGCGTGAATGTAGGATCGATGTCGGCGCTGTTCGGCACGGTCGACTGATCGAAGATGCCGCCGCGCACCGTCCAATCGCCCTGATACCATTCGGCGGCGGCGCCGTAGGTGAAACCCCAGGCATCGGCGGCATAGTCGAACGTCCCGGTATCGACGATCGTCCAGTTCATGAAATCGCTGCGCGGATCGTGGGCATATTTGTTGATGTCGAAAACATCGGTGACGCTGAATTTGCCGATGGTGATGACAAGCCGATTCGCAGTCACCGCGCCGCTGAACTGATTGGCGCCGGCATCGAGCTTCTGCTCGTCGCCGCCGAGATCGATGGTCTGGCGGATGAAGGCGCGCGGAATGCGCGCATAAGGCACCGACTCGCCGACCTTATAGGCTTCGCCGCTCGGGAAACCGGCAACGCCGAGCGTGCCGCTCAGGCCGAAGCCCTGATCGATCTCCGGATTGACCCAGAACTCGGCGCCGTCCCAGAGCCGCAGCCCGAGAAAGGCCGTGGCATCCCAGGTCTCGCGCCCCTGGTTCGGAATGAGGCTGTTCGGCCCCGTATAGGGTGAGCGAAAGGACGGATCGTACTGCTCGAGAAACGTGGTCTGGCCGTGGACCGCGAAATTATCGGTCTGCAGCGCCGGCGGCGTTACGTCCTTATCGGCGGATGTCGAAGTGTCATTGTTGAAACGATAGTTCAAGCCCAAGGTCAGTTCGTGCAGCGTCAGGTCCGAGGTGAAGCGCTGCGCGCCGGCCGGGAACGTGACGGTCGTATTGCCGTAGTCGGTGAACAAATATTGCAGTTGCGCGGTCCAGTGCGCCGGCAGCGCGACTTCGACGCCGGCGCCGACAGCGCCGCCGACGCGCGGCGCAAGGAATACGTTCTCGATCATGCCGGGAGCAGCGGTGCCGCCGGCCGGCACGCCGCCGAGCTGCGTGCGGGTGAATTGATCGAAACTCCACGCCATGCCGCCGGTCGCATAGAACAGCCAGTGACCGGCACCGAGATTCGGCGCGTAGCCGATGCGGCCGAGCACGTTGCCGGAGAACTCGACCCGCTCGAGGTTATTCACCGTGCCGGTCGAACTTGCGGAAAATGTCCGGTTGCCGCCGACAAAACTCGGAAACGAGATGGCGGTTTGCACGCCGAACAGCCAATGCGACGCGGTCATAACGTCATAGCCGGCCTGGAAGCCCAGCGAATAGCTGCCATTGCCTGACGAGAAATTATAGGCGTTGGAAAAGTCGAACGCGCCATTCACGGCAGGCGTTGCTGTCCCCACTTGTGTGGAGGACCAGCCCGACGAGCCAAGCGCATAACCGATATGGCCGCCGAGATAGAATCCGCTCCAATCATAGGCGGCGATCACGACCTGCGGCGGCGCCTTGGTCGGCAAAGCCCCCGAAAGGTCGGCGGCAAAGGCCGCCTCACGATCGAGGCCAATGAGGACAACGAACGCGACGACACTGGCCGCCATTGCAATGCTTTTGCGGCGGGAAAGAATGCAGTCGTTGGTTGCTGGATTCGGCGTCGACATGGTGCCCCGTCCACGTGACAAAGAAAGTCAGGCGCCATTCTGTCAAGCTGGCCGACTTGATTGGTGTGAAGTGTCACTTTCCGGCCACGCCATTTGCGCGTGACGGCGACGTGACACCGCACATTTGGGACGGACTGTAATTGTATAACCGTAATTGTATAACGGTGGCCTTCGATTCCATATAACGGCAATGGTGCATAATCACGCCGGCCACGATCATTCGCATGGGCACGATCACGGCCACGCGCATGCTCACGGCCACACGCATAGCCACGCACATGGCCATACACATGCCGGCGGCAGCTTCGGCACCGCCTTCGGCTTGGCCACGCTCATCAACTTCACGCTCGTCGCCGCCGAAGTGATCTATGGTCTCTCGGCGCATTCCGTCGCGCTGCTCGCCGATGCCGGGCATAATTTCGGCGATGGGCTTGGACTGTTGATGGCCTGGGGCGCCGCCGTGCTCGGCCGCGCGCTGCCGACCGAGCGTTTCACCTATGGTTTCCGCTCCGCGTCCATCCATGCGGCGCTGATCAATGCGGTTTTGCTGCTGGTAGCCACCGGCGCCATTGCGTTAGAGGCAGTACGGCGACTGGGCGAGCCGCATCCGGTCGGCGGCGCGACGGTGATGATCGTCGCCGCGGGGGCGATCGTCGCCAACGCGCTGGCGGCCTGGCTTTTGATGTCCGGCCGCAAGGACGATCTCAACATCAGAGCAGCTTTCGCGCATTTGGTCGCCGATGCCGCGGTGTCGGCGGGGGTCGTGGTTGCCGGCGCGGCGATCCTCTTCACCGGCTGGACCTGGATTGATCCCGTGGTGAGTCTTGCGATTTCGGCGGTGATCGTGTGGGGCACGTGGAGCCTGCTCGCGGAATCCGTGAGATTGGCGATGGACGCGGTGCCCAACGAGATCAGGCCGGCCGAGGTGCGTCAGTTTCTCGAGACGCTGCCGGGAGTCACCGGCGTACACGACCTGCATATTTGGGCGATGAGCACCACGGAGAACGCGCTGACCGCACATCTGGTCATGCCCGCCGGCCATCCCGGCGATGCCTTTCTCGTGGAAATCTGCGAACGCCTGGAGTTCCGCTTCAAGATAAATCACCCGACGGTTCAGATCGAAATGGGCGACGCCACGCCTTGCATGTTGGAGCCGGCGACGCGGGTTTAGCCGCGGCGATCTGAAGCCATTCAGCTGCCCACATTCAATTGCACACGTCGGCCGGCTCGCGGCACAGGACTCGACATCCGGGTCGCCCGCCGATACCATACCCCCTACCCTATATGGATCGAGGCGGTCGATCGTGTCGCACACGAAGTCCGAGAAAACCAAGCTGCTCAACCGCGTTCGCCGCGTGCGCGGCCAGATCGAGGCGGTGGAGCGCGCGCTCGAAGACGAGAAGGGCTGCGCCACCGTGCTGCACCTCATCGTCGCCGCGCGTGGCGCCATGAACAGCCTCATGACCGAAGTCATCGAAGACCACATCCGGCTCCATGTCATCGATCCGGCGAACAACGCCGAGCGCGCGCGTGGCGCCGAGGAGTTGATTGAGGCGATGCAATCCTACCTGAAGTGAGCGGCATGAGCGTGACCGATACCGACTCGTCGCGCCATTCGCACGTTTTCCTCGGCGCAGGCCACGACGCGAACGAACGCCGCACTTGGCTCGTGATTGCGCTGTGCAGCGTCATGATGGTCGCTGAGATCGTCGGCGGCTGGCTGTTCGGCTCGATCGCGCTGATTGCCGACGGCCTGCACATGTCGACGCATGCGAGCGCGCTATTGCTCGCCGCTCTTGCCTACAGTTACGCGCGCCGGCACGCGGGCGATGATCGTTTCAGCTTTGGCACCGGCAAGCTCGGAGACCTCGCCGGATTTACCAGCGCTATCGTGCTCGCGATGATCGCGCTCCTCATCGGCTACGAAGCCGTGACCCGCTTCATTTGGCCCGTCGCGATCGACTTCAACGAGGCGATCCCAATTGCGGTGCTCGGACTGATCGTCAATGTCGCCAGCGTGTTCCTGCTCAGCGGCGGGGGTCATCATCACAATCACGGTCATTCCCATGCGCATTCCCATGGCGATCATGGGCACGATCACAACGAGGCGCATTATCTGCAAACGCCCCTCGGTCTGGTGACGCTCGAAATCTTCGAGAACGGCGTACCGCCGCGGTTTCGGCTCTCCGGTGTGGGGATAGACTTATCCGCCGCGGACACCACCGTCGAGACCGTGCGTCCCGGCGGCGCCCGCCAAATCTTTGCGTTGGCGGCGCGCGGCGGCTATCTCGAATCCCTCGATGAAATTCCCGAACCGCATGCGTTTACGGTCAACATCTCCTTCGGGCACGGTGCCGACCGCCATGCGGTCGAGTTCGAGGAGCATGACCACGAAAACAGTTCGGCGCATCGCGACAATAATATGCGCGCCGCCATTGTTCACGTCCTGGCGGATGCGGCGGTTTCGGTGCTGGTTATTGTCGGCCTGTCGCTCGGCCGCTTTCTCGGCTGGAACTGGATGGACCCGGTCGCCGGCCTGTGCGGTTCGGTCGTCATCGCGGCTTGGTCATACGGTCTCGTGCGCGACACCGGCGCCGTTTTGCTCGACATGAACCCCGATCGCAACATGGCCGAGCGCATGCGGGCCATCATCGAGACCGATGGCGATCGCCTGACGGACCTGCATCTGTGGCGCCTTGGGCCCGGTCATCTCAGCGCAATCGTATCAGTCGCCACGGCGCGGCAGCGTGGCGTGGACTATTACCAATCGCTGCTCAGGCAATTTCGCACCTTGTCGCACGTGACGGTGGAAGTGCGGCATCGGTGATCCCGCGGCAAGCGATCAAGTTCGTCTAATTGCCAATATCGGCCGGTCCGCGGCATTTATGCGTCACAGGATCGCGATAGCGTCTGGCGCCGCAGCCGCCCAGGATTTGGCTCGGCGACAATTGCAGGTCGGGGATCGGCACCCCTGCCCTGACCAGTCTTGGCTCGGGTAGGCGGACATAGCCGCTTTTGGCTATGGCGCCGGCCGGCGCCGCGAGCGCGAGCGCCGCGGCGACGAGAGCAGCGAAACGTCGCATGAATGTCTCCTGGCATGAGGTGACATTTCTCGACTCACAGCTTCTTCGAAATCCCGAAAAAATAGCCGCGGCGCGGGCCGAACTGCGCCGCAAACACGCCGATGCCGCTGCCATCCCGGATCTGATAGATCTCGTCGGCCAAATTCACCACGTCAAAGCGCAAGGTCACCGGCTTGTTGTCGGGCATCCAGAAGTCGCGGGCGATGCCGACGTTGAACTGCTCATAGGGCCGCTCGCTCGAAATATTGGCGTCACCGTTGCGCAGCCCGGAGCCATAGATCATGTCGGCCGAGACCTTTGTGCCGCATATGCTGTTCCACCAAAGTTCGCCGGGCGTGAGCGTGCGCGCACAGAACTGATAGGACGCGCCCGCCGAGCCGGTGACGAACTGGTTGTGATCGGTGAAGATCCAGTGCGAGTTGACATATTGAAACTCGGTCAGGCCGCCGAGATCGGCAAGCGGCGTGCTATTGTCGAACAGAAACTGGTTCGACACCGGCTGCGTCGCCTTCTCCTGGCTCACGGCAACGTTGAGATAACCGTCGAAGCCGCCGTTGTGATATTTCGCGCTGAGCTCGACACCCTCGCTCATGCCATGGGCGTAATTGAAGGCATCGAGCACCAGCGCCTGGCCGAACTGGCCGTTGTCGAGCAGATCGCTCGCGATCTTGTAATAGCCGTCGATACCGATATCGAGCGTGGCGCAGTCGCGCTTGAGTGTCGAGTAACAGCCGAGCGGAATGATCTGATCGACGCCGGCATCGAAATAATGCGAGCGCTCGGGCAGCACCGGATTCGATCCGGCGGGATTAGTTACTTGGCCGGTCGTGTTATTGAACAAAGCAATATTCGCGGGCGCCGCTTCGACCTGAACCGGCGGCGTGAAATAGCGGGCATAGCCGGCATGGAAGGTCGTGTTCTCGAACGGCTTATAGGTGAAGCTGACGCGCGGGCTTAACTGATTGGCGTCGGTATATTGCCACATCTGATCGAAGCGCGCGCCGTAGTTCATCGTCAGATTGTCGGTGATCTTCCACTCGTCCTGGGCATAGATGCCGGCAAGCCAGCCGACTTTGGCGTTGTCGTCGGCGATCGCAAAAGGCGTATCGACAGGGTTCCCCGCCACGTCAAGCGGCTCGACCCATGACGTATTGTCGACCCAGCTCTTTTCCGCACTCACGGTGAAGCCCATGCGCAGCGTATGCGCAGCGTTGATCAGGTACGAGGCGTCGCCCTGAACGCCGTTGGTATAGGATTGCCGGCTGATGTCCGAGGCAATGCCGTTCAAAAACAGGTCGCCGACCGGGTCGGGCATGAAGTGCAGATTGTCGTAGCGAGTGAAATACGACAATTGCCCGTCGAAACCGTTCACCGACCGTTGCAGCGCCAGCACGGCGAGCTGAGTGTCTTCATCCTGCCGCTCGTTAAGTCCGGCGGAATTGAAGCTGGAAACTCCAAACGCCGACGTAATGCCTGAAAAGGGCGGCGCGTTGGGCACGTTCGGAATCTGGAAACTCGCGGTCGACGTCGCCATGATCAAGCTCAGACGCGTCCACGGGTCGACGAAGGTCGACATATAGCCGAAGCCTTTGTCCTGCTGCGAGAAGTCGTGGACGGCGTTGAGCGTCGGCAGCGGGTTTTCGATGCCTTCTTGGGTCTGCAGATAGCGGCCGGTGAAGAAATATTGCACGCCGCCGTAGCAGGACTCCGATTTCGGCGCGCCCGTGCTCGTGGTGGGACAGTTGGCGCCGAACGTGCCGCCATATTCGATGCTCGGCGTGATCGTCCCGCGGCTGCCGCCATACACACTGATGCTGCCGGAATTGTTGAAAATGTCGGTGCGCGTGGTGATGTCGATCAGGCCCGTGGTGCGCAGGCCGTATTCGGCCGGCAACGCGCCGGTAACCAGCGAAATACTGCCGATCCACGCGCTGTCGATGAAGCTACTGAAACCGGTGACGCCGTCGGGCATCAAAATGCCGTTGATGCGGACTTGCGCATTGGCATGGTCGTTGCGGATATGGATCGAGCCGCTCGCCGCGGAATCCTGCGACACGCCGGGCGCCTGCAGCAGCACTTTCTCGGCCGGCTGATTGGTGCCTTGCGGCATCGACTGGATGGCGTCGTGGCTGATCGTGTCGGACGTCGTGCCGATCGTCGTCAGCAGATTGCTGCGCGCCTGATCGAACGAATTGCTCTGGGTGTTGAGCTGTTCTGCGGCAGTCACCTGCGGCAAACCAGAGGACACCGCCGGCGATGGGACATGCTGCGCAGACTCACGCCGCGGCTGTGGCTTGACGTGTGAGGTCACGACATTGAGCTGAGGCAGCGCCACGTTGCCGGGCGCGGCCGGCCCGGATTGCGCTTGCGGCGGCGTGGACGGCGCTGGCGTTGCCGGCGGTGCAGGCGCCGGCGTTGCCGCGGGCGGCGACACCGCAGGCGCAGGACTTTGCGGCGCCTCGTTTTGCGACGGCTGCGCCTGCTGCACGGGCTGGGTCTGCTGTTCTTGCGCGCGCACCACCTCTCCGGCAGCGAGCAGCGCCAAGATCGCTGCGCCGCCAAGAACACTCGCGCGACGCGCCCGATAAAGCTGAACCGACATGACACTCCACTCGTGACTGCTGCAGGAATTGGCGAAACGGCCAGATCTTCGGCAGTCGGTGGTCGCGACATTTTACGCGATGTGACGCGAAAAAGATGCCGTTTCGGATCTTCAGCAAATGACCGGTGCAATTGCCATGCCCGGCGATGCCGAAGATCAGCACCGACCGCTGTCAGGCAGCAGGTGGGGCGCGGGATCGGAAAAAGACCGGACGCGAGAGGCTCGCGCTTTGCTCGGCGGCAAATGCCGGCACGATGCGCGCGAAATGGAGCGGCACCGGCAATTGCGGCGGCTGCGCCGCAAAGGCCGTCGAGGCCAGAAAGATCGAGGCGCAGATCGCGCAATAATCGTCGTCGTCACCGGAATTCTGGTGGGAATTCTGCGCCGGCGACCTTTGCGGCGCTTGCGCGAGCCTAACGCCGGCAGACTGAGGGTGAGAGTTGTGAAAAGATTTAGCGGCAGCGAGGCCAAAAGCCTGCGCGGCGCCGCCGACATGCACATTGCCGATATGGATGTGGCCGAACGACAGCGCAATTTGCAGCAGAAGTGCCGCAAGTCCGAGCCGCGCACCACATCGTCTATGGAACCGAACCCACCCCATAACAGGCATGCTAATGTTACAATGTTACATTTGGCAAGAGGGACGACACTTCGCGCGCTACTAGACAATGTGGCAGCGACAGCACCCGCATCCGGCGCGCAGTTACGGGCTTCAAACGGGCTTGAGAGATGAAAGCCTGTCGTTGGTGTTAGGCCCGAGCGTGTTGCGGTCCTCGATCCAATTGTAAACTCCGGGCCCGAGAGTGCCGGTCGCGCCCTCAACGCCTACGTCACTCAGTACAGAAATCATTTGATTTTTATAGTTGGCGTCAGCGAAGAACTGCCAGTTCCCTTCCAATATGATGAAGGACGATGTTACGTCGTTGAAATAATCTCCGATGTACTCGAGTGCTTCACAGACATGCGTATGATTCCCGCTACAATTACCATCGGCGAACAAAATGACATGCGGTATTGCCATCGTAGTTCTCCCAATGAGTGAGATGCTTTCGGTAAAGCCGGCGCCGATTTAGCGGCGCCGCGGCTATGCCGCATCGCGTAACCAGATGCCGGCGCCGATATTCCACTTACGCCGAATGACACGCCCGGAAAGAAAATACCGGCAAACACCGTTTAAAATGTGGCGGCGACTGTGAGCCGCACCGCCAGCGGCTCTATGGGATGCAACGCGTAGTCCATGACACCGTTCTGACAGACCGCGGTCGGCGCCGTCGGCGGCCCGGCTTTGGGAAAGCACATCGCGAACAGGCTGTCGGTCTTGAGCAGCGAGCCGTAGGCATAGGTCGCCTGATCGGCGTGCGAGTTGAGCAAATTCAAACCGTCGAGCTGAATGCGCCAGCCATTGTCGAAGCGATAGCCGATCTGGCCGTTGAAAACGCTCAGCGGCGCCGACTGAAACGTGCCGTCCTCGGTGAGCGGGCGCGAACTGATAAAGCGCCAGCGCAGATCGCCGAACCAGCCTTCGGCTTCGCCGAGCGTGACGCCGGCCGACGCCACCATCCACGGAGCGTTGAAAACGTAATTGCCCGGCGCATTGCCGATCTGCGCTTCCGGAAAGCCGGCAAGCGACAAGTAAGTCTGCTCCTGCGCCTCGTCAAAGCCGAGAAAGCGCGCGCGGGTCAGCGCCAGGTCGGCATCGACATGAATCCACGATGCCGGACGATAGTCGTTGGTGAATTCGACGCCGGTGCGCACGCTCGGCCGGCCCGGCACGGTTTCGCCGGTATCGCCGTCGAAAAATAGTTCGGAGTCCTGGTGCAGGTAGAACAGGCTGACCGAGCTATCGAGGCCGGGAACGATCCTGGTCCGCACGCCGACTTCCGCGCCGCGCGAGCGCACCAGAAATGGCGACGGCGACTCCGGCGTTGCCGGATCGCCCGGTTGTTCGGTGATCGTCGTCGCGCGCGCATCGTTGCTGTGATAGCCCATGCCCGCGCCGACGAAGAATTCAGTCGCCGCGAACGGGCCGAACACCATGCGGAATTTGGGGCTGCCGATGGCGGCGGACGTGCTGCCTGAATTCGCCGGCTGCAGGATCGAATTGATCGAAGCCGCATAATAGTCGCCGCGCCAGCCGAGCGTGGTTTTGAGCCAGTCGGTCCAGTGCACGGTGTTCTCGGCATAGATGCCGGCATTGCCCTCATTGACGTGATCGGCAAGCACGAACTGCGTGATCTGCCGCTGCACCGTATTGTTCAGCGCCAGGTCGATATCGTCATAACGCGACTGGATACCGAACACGGTTTCCGTCGGCCGGTCGAACCAAGTGCCGTCGATCGTGCGCGAGGCGCCGGCGCCGCCATAGACGCGATCGTCGTGCTGCTGAAACTGGTCGCCGTTGACCGGATTGGTAAGAAACCAGGTGAAATCGTTGTACAGGTCGAGTTCGTATTTCACGGCATAGGCATTGGCCTTCCACGATCCGTCATCGGTGGTTTGCGCCATGCGCGCGGAGAGCGAAGTGCGGCTGGTGTCGCCGCCGTCCGACGGATCGATCTCGCCGTAGCGGCCGATGATGCCGGACGCGATCGCCCGCGCCGGCACCTGTTCGGTCGTGGTCCAGGTGTTCGAATAGGCCATCGCGGTGGCCGAAAAGCCATCGGTCGCGGTGCCTTGGCTGTAGCGCGCCAGACCGGAAAATTTTTTCATATGGTCGGGCGTATCCCAGGGGCCGTCATAAAAATTCGTTTCGCCGGCATAGAGCAGCGCGCCGCCGCCGAGCTTGGTCGAGCCCATGGTGAAATATCTTTGGTCGCCGAAGCTCCCGAGCGTCGTCTCGGCGATAGTCTTCTCGACGCTGTCCTTGAGATTGATGAACAGCGAGCCCGCAGTGGCGAAATCGCCGACATCGGCGAAATACGGCCCCTTGCGCACGTCGAGGCTGTTGACGGTTTCCGGCATCAGCCAGTTGAGATCGGCATAGCCCTGCCCGTGCGCATGCGTCGGCAGATTGATCGGCATGTCGTCGACGAAGATCGCCAAGTCGGTGCCGTGATCGAGATTGTAGCCGCGCAGATAATATTGATTGGCCTTGCCGCCGTCGGCATGGGCGACCACCGCGAGGCCGGGCGCCGCTTCGAGAATTTCGCCGGGCCGGGTGACGGCGCGCTGGTTGAGGTCCTGGCCGGAAACCGTCGTCTGGCTGGCCATGGTCGGCGGCGCCGACGGGCCGCTGCCAATATTGGGCGCGACGGCGGCAGGCGTGAGCACCGGCGGCGCATTCGCCGGTGCAGCGGGCACAGACTTCTGCTTTGCCATGCGCGGCTTGGCGCGCTTGGCCGCGGACACTTGGATCGGCGGCAAGACGGTCGTCGAAGACGGCTGTGATTGTGTTGCTGAAGACGGCGGCGGGGCCGCGCCCGGCGCGCTCCCCGCTGTCGCCGTTTGCGCCCGCGCATCGCTCGGACAGAAAAGTGAAAATAGAATAGCCACCGCCGCGAACCGGCGCGACGTCATGAATTCCCCCAGACCGCACGCAAGCTGACAAGACGAAGCGCCGGAAGCGGCGCCATGATCGGCGGCGAGCCCACAGCTTGCTATGTCGGTATGACGAAGTCAATAAAAGTGCATACTCGGCGCCGGACGGCCACGGCGCCGCCGGTTCTGCTACACTGCGCCGCCGCCACCGAGGAGACTTAGATGCAGCGCGTGACGATCACCATCGACGACGAGCTCGACGCAGAGCTTGACCGCTACATGCGTGCGCGCGGCTATGACAATCGCTCGGAGGCGTTGCGCGATCTTGCCCGCGCCGGATTGCAGCAGGCCGCGCTTGAGGTCGCCGGCTCGCGGGCTTGCGTCGCCGCGCTGATCTATGTGTACGATCACGAGGCGCGCGATCTGCCCAAGCGGCTGACGCACGATTTTCACGAACGCCACGATCTGGCGCAGGCGACACTGCACATGCATCTCGACCACGACAGCTGCATGGAAGTCACGGTGCTCAAAGGCCGCGGCTCCGACGTGCAGAACTTCGCCAACCACGTCATCGCCGAGCGTGGCGTGCGTCACGGCCATGTCGTCTATTTGCCGGCCGACAACGTCCACGATCACGGCCATAGTCATGGTCATGATCACAGCCACGGCCATGCCCACACGCATAGTCATGCGCAGAGCCATACGCAGAGTCACGCCGGCGGCAGCCGCAGCGGTGGAGCGCGCAAAGCCAAAGCCTCGCGATCGTGATTATCGGGACAGTGTGAGTATCGAAATTTGGAAAACGCCGAACGACGTTTGATCTGCGAAAGCTGCGGCCAGGAATTCGGTTGCCAGCGCGACAATATCGGCGCGTGCTGGTGCAATGCCGAGCCCTACCGCCTGCCGATGCCGACCGCCGGCGCGCAAGCAAGCGCCGGCGATTGCCTTTGCCCGGCCTGTCTGCGCGCCGCCGCGAGACTGCCGATGCCACTCGGCACCGACAAGCCGCGCTGACGACCCCAGGCCGGCCCGCTGCACCCTCCGTTAAGCATCGGAAGCTATTGAATCCGCAGGCATTAACGGCGCAAAACAATAACACGACAATCTTCATCGAATAGCGACGCTCGCCATGCTAAATGGCCGCCGCAACGAGTGATGACGATGTTGAGCAAGCCACCCAATTCGTCTCGGATAGAACCCGACCCGCGGGCGGAAGCGCTTGTCGCGTCCTATACGCGCGGCGCCGGCAATCCGTATGTGCGGATTGCGCCGCCGGTGCTGCAGCCGGCCGAGCCGTTTCTGGATCTCGGCGGCGAAGACATCCGCAGCCGCATGTTTCTCACCACCGATCCCGAGGGCCGCGAATTGTGCCTGCGGCCCGATCTGACCATCCCGGTATCTTGCGATTATTTGGCGTCGCCGGAGGCCGGCAAGCCCGCGGGCTTCTGCTATCTCGGCCCGGTGTTTCGCCACCGCGAAGGCGCCGCGGCCGAATTCCTGCAAGTCGGCATCGAAAGCTTCGGCCGCCAGGACAAGGCGGCGGCCGACGCCGAAATGCTGGCGCTCGGGCTCGAAGCGACCAAACAATATGGCGTGCAAGCGCCCGAGATCCGCATGGGCGACTTCGCGCTGTTCGCCGCTTTCATCGACGCGCTCGATCTCGCGCCGGTCTGGCGGCGGCGGCTGAAGAAGGATTTCAACCGCAAGGCCTCGCTGGCGCACGATCTCGATGAGCTCACACTCGCGCCGGCGAACGGCTCCAAGGAATATCAGGGCGTGCTCGCGGCGCTCAACGGCTCCGATCCGAAGGCCGCGCATCACCTGGTCACGGACCTGCTTTCGATCGCCGGCATCGCCACTGTCGGCGGCCGCTCCGTCGCCGAAATCGCCGACCGCTTCCTCGAGCAATCGGCGATCAATGCGCCGACGCGGCTGCCGCGCGAGACCCGCGCGCTGATCGAACGCTTCCTGTCGCTGCAAGGCGATCCCGACGAGGCGGCCACCGAATTGCGCAAGCTCGCCGCCGACGCCAAGATCACGCTCGGCAACGCGCTCGATCTATTCGAGACGCGGACCGGCTTCATGGTCACCCGCGGCGTCGACGTGCGCGCGATCAAATTCTCGACCGGCTTCGGCCGCCACATCGACTATTACACCGGCTTCGTGTTCGAGCTGCACGATCCACGCGTGAAAAGCGCGCTGGTCGCCGGCGGCCGCTATGACGACCTTCTGGCGCGGCTCGGCGCGCGCGAGCAAATCCCCGCCGTCGGCTTCGCCGCCGCGATCGAGGACCTCATCGCTTGCGGGAGCAAGCCATGAGTGCGCCGATGATCCTTGCGGTGCCGTCGAAAGGCCGCCTGCAGGAGAACGCCGAGAATTTCTTCGCGCGCGCCGGCCTCGATCTGGTCAAGCCGCGCGGCGCCCGCGAATATCGCGGCGCGATCAAGAATTTCGACGGCATCGAAATCGCCTATCTGTCGGCCGCCGAGATCACCTCGCAGCTCGCACAGGGCGCGGTGCATCTCGGCATCACCGGTGAAGATCTTATTCGCGAAATGATCCCGCAATCGGATCATCGCGTCGTTTTCGTCACCCCGATGGGCTTCGGCTATGCCAATGTCGTGGTCGCGGTGCCGCAGGCCTGGATCGACGTGCGCAACATGGCCGATCTCGACGACGTCGCGACCGCGTTCCGCCACCGCAATAATCGCAAGATGCGGCTCGCCACCAAATACGCCAATCTCACGCGCGGGTTTTTCGCCGAGCACGGCATCGTCGATTACCGCATCGTCGAGAGCGCCGGCGCCACCGAAGGCGCGCCCGCGGCCGGCACCGCCGAAATGATCGTCGACATCACGACGACCGGCGCGACGCTGGCCGCCAACGGCCTCAAAGTGCTCGATGACGGCACCATCCTGCGCTCGCAGGCCAATCTTGTTGCCGCGCGCGCCGCGGCTTGGGACGAGGGCAAGCGGGCGACCGTGCGGCTTCTGTTCGACCGCATCGCCGCGCAACGGCGCGCCGAAGCGTTTCGCGAAGTGCGCACCCGTTTTGCCGGCATGAACGACGCGCTACTCACGGCTGCGCGCGACAAATTCGGCGTGGTCTCGCCGTTCGGCGGCCCGACCTCCTCCGGCATGCTCACCCTGCACTGCCCACCCGGCAAGGTGCATGCGCTCGCGACCTTTTTGCGCGAGCATGGTGCCGAGGCGGTCTCGATCGTGGCGCTCGACTATGTCTATGACCGGGACAATCCACTTTACGCGAAACTCGCGGCGGAACTGGACTGACGCGGCTGGGGCGCTCGAAATAAAGGGCCCTGCATTGCCCGGCCCAAATGCCTATATGACATGGAACCCTACTTGCTGACGCGGAGAACCGCCATTACCGACGACCCCAAAGACGACGACGAACGGCCCTGCCTGCATTGTTTGGTTGTCGAGACAATCGACAGTTTCTTTGCGGACTATCCCGTGTCGGAGGACGAGCCTCACGCCATCGACAGCGATGAGATTGTCATCGCGCTTGCCAAAGTCGTGGCCGAGATGACGTGCAGCATGGACGACGCCGGCCGCCAGCAAATGATCGAGCAGCTGATGCGCGAGATCATGAATTACGACGCGGAATTCCGCCAGCAAGACCAGCTGGGGGTCGCCGCGTCCGGCGCGCGGCATTGAAGCCGTGACGAGGTTTGATTCAGTCGTCTTGCCCGCGCTTGTTGCGGGCATGGCGGAGCCCTCAAACCCAAATTTCGTCACACGCCTGGCAGAGCGTCATCATCGCCCAGATTAGCAATCGCGTCGTCGATCTCCTTGAGCGTTGCTTCGAGGTCGGCGACCGGCGTTGGGGCCGGCGCTTCGCCAGCTTGCGCAGTCCAAAAATTTGACACCGGGTTGTTTGCGCAAATTTCGATTTGCCGCAACATCTTTGTGCGCGCTTGCAGGAGCTCCCGACGTAGGCTCTTCTCAGGTTCGGACATGGGCCAAAGGATAGCCCCTCAACCCTGTTACGTCTGCTCGTCGCCTCGCTCTAAGTTAAGATTGAGTCACTGCGCCAAGGCTCAGCATCAGATTGCGCCCTGGGCATGCGCCGATCACGGCGTGATCGCCGCGAACTGCACCACCTTTGCCCACTTCTCGCTTTCCTCGGTAATCAGCTTGCCGAATCCTTCGGGCGTTTCCGACATCGGCGTGTTGGCGACGTCGGCGAGCTGCGCCTTGAAGGCCGGCTCCGCCACGATGGCGTTCACCGCAGCATTGAGCTTGGTCACGATCCCCGGCGGACAATCATGCGGCGCGGTAATGCCGTTCCAGGAATAGGCCTCATAGCCCGGCACGAAATCGCCGATCAAAGGCAGGTCCGGCAGCGCCGCCGTGCGCGTGCTCACCGCGAGCGGGGTGAGCTTGCCGGCGCGAATAAGCGGCAGCGATGCCGTCAGATTGTCGAACATGACTTGGATCTGTCCGCCCATCAGATCGGCGATGGAAGGCGGCGAGCCGCGATAGGGAACGTGGGTGAATTTGGTCCCGGTCAGCATCTGAAACAGTTCGCCCGCGACATGTGTCGAGCCGCCGGTGCCAGCGGTGCCCATATTGATCGCGCCAGGATTGGCTTTGGCATAGGCAATGAATTCGGGAACGGTTTTCGCCGCAAACGACGGGCTCACTTCCATCACCATCGGGCTGCGGCTGAAGATCGCAACCGGCGCCATGTCGTGAGCGAAGTTGAAATCGAGCTCGGGGTAAAGCGAGACATTGATCGCGTTCGCCATGCCGGCGAGCAGCAGCGTGTAACCGTCAGGCGGCGAATGCACCACTTCGTCGGCGCCGACATTGCCGCCGGCGCCGGGGCGATTCTCGACCACAAAAGGCTGATCTAATCGCTCGGATAATTTCTGTCCGATCAGCCGCCCCAGAATGTCGCTCACCCCGCCGGGCGCATAGCCGACGACAAGACGCACCGGCCGGCTCGGATAATCTTCGTCACCCGCAGCTGCGATCTTCGGCAGCACGGGCGTAACCGCAGCGCCAGCTGCCAGTTGCAGGAATTGACGGCGTAGCAACATCGTGGTGCACTCCTGATAACGCTCGCAATAACGCACATCTGTCGCATCTTGAGCGACACGCATCTTCAGCAACAGTCGTCTTCAGCAACAGTCCTCCACTGCGACCTTTTGACCAATCACGTCTTGGGCGAGAAATTGCATGCAATTCGCATACCGCACGCCGCACTCCCGCTATCGCATTTCCGCAGAACGGCAATGACCACCGCAATGACAGCCGCAAAGATCGCGCTTCGCGCCATCGCCGTTGCAATCCTCGTCCTCGCCTTCGGGCCGGCGCGGGCGCAGACCGGGCTCCCGGGCAAGATCACGCTGATCGTGGCCTTTGCGCCCGGCGGCATCGCCGACACGCTGGCGCGCTTGATCGGCCAGGGCCTCGGCGAACGCCTGCACCAGACTGTTGTGGTCGAGAACCGCGGCGGCGCCGGCGGCAATATCGCGGCTTCTTTTGTCGCACGCTCGGCGCCGGACGGCGCGACGCTGCTGGCCACAACGACCGCGATTGCCATCAACGAAACGCTGTTCGCCAACAAGGATTATTCGGCGAGCGACTTCAAGACCATCGCGATTGCCGCATCGAGCCCGGAAGCCCTGGTGACCGGACCGAGCAATCCCGCCGGCAGCCTTACCGAATTGATGAAATCCGCCGACGGCAAGACCATCAATTTCGCGGTGCCCGGCGTCGGCACCGGCTCGCATATCGAGGCGGAATATTTCTTCAAATTTCTCGCCAAAGTGCCGGCGCAACAAATCCCGTTTCAAGGCGGCGCGCCGGCCATCAGCGCCACGATCGGCAACCAGGTCGACTTGATGGCAACCACGCTCGGCGGCGGCGCGGCGGCCCAGATCGCCGGCGGCAAGCTGAAAGGTCTCGCCATCGCCGCCGACAAGCGCGCCGCGGTTGCGCCGAACGTGCCGACCTATGCCGAACTCGGCTTTCCCGGATTCACCGCCGCGTCCTGGGTCGGCTTCTTCGCACCGGCCAAGACCGATCCCCAGCTTCTCGCCACGCTCAATGCAACGATCAACGACATCATCCAGACGCCTGACGTGCAGAAGAAGCTCACCGATATGGGCTTCGATCCGATCACCGGCAATCAGGCGCAGGGCGACGCCATGTTCGCGGCCGAAGTGAAGAAATGGGGCGACATGGTCAAGGCGCTGGGGCTGACGATCAAATGAATCTCAAATGAACCAGGGCGAAGCAATCGGCGCGGCTAGCTCGATTGTCCTGTAACCGCGCTTCTCGCCACGCCGTCAACCGTTACAGCGGCCGGTGCATTCTCCCTAATAGCCAGCCGAGGCCAAGTGCGATTGCGACCGCCGTATAGGGCTGGTTCTCGATCGTATTGCGCAGCGCCCGCTCGAAGGAGCCTGCGGTTTGCCGCGCCGCGCGTTGCGCGCTGTCGGCAAGATCGGACGCGCTGTCGCGGGCCTGATCGTAAAGATCGGACGCCGCGTCGGCGGCGTCACCGGCGACGCCGCCGGCCTGTTTCTTGGCGTCACCGAAGGCTCTGGTGAAATCGGTGGTGGTGGTACGGGACTGTGCCATGTGAGACCTCGGGGCGGATGCGATTGAGTGTCGGATCCATAACGCGCCAACGTCATCAAAGGTTCATTCGTCCCGCGCTGCCGTTATCGCCCCCTCGCCTGGGTTTCAGGCGCCCTTATCCCCGCCGTTCGCCCGGCGCGGGCGGAACACCACGAAATGCGACAGCGTGAAATTGACCACGAAGCTCGCCAGCACCGCGAGCGCCTTGGCCAGCCATACCGGCAGCAGCAGAACCTGTGCCGCCACGATCAAGGTTGCGGTATTGGCGATCAATCCGGCGATGCCGGAGACGACGAAGGCCGCGTAATCGCGCCAGCGCAATTGGCGTCCGGACTCGGCGGCAAAGGTGATCGAGGAATTCAGGACATAGGAGCCGCTCACCGCGACGATCCAGGAGGTCACATTGGCGGCGATCAACAAGACGGTTTCGGGCGCACCACAGCGGCACACGCCGGCCAGCCAGGCGAACGCTGCCAGCGCCTGCGGCGAATGCATGAAGGCCGCGCGCGCGGCGAGGAAGACGGCATAGTCGACGGCGGTGTTGAGGACACCGATGATCGCGAAGACGAAGGCCTTCTGCGACAGCGCGCGGCGGCGCGGAGCGCCTCGCCGGTCGGCGGAATTGGGGGGTGATGCCTCTGTCATCGCGATCATCCGCATAGCATGTTCGGCAATGTACGCCAGGCCGCGAAACCGACCAGGAATGCCTTGCCGACACGGGCATCCGGCCATATTCGAGCAACACGGTCCGGCGTCGGCCGGCTTCCGCAGCAAATTGGCCCGGGTTGCGGCCTTCGCGATTGGGATTTACTTCGTTCGCTAAAGGCCCTGGTCGCGGCGTGCCGCGCGCGACAGAAGCGACCGATTCCGCTATAGACTGACCGCGTAGGGATTTAATGTATGAGTGCTGCCGATACCAAGATGGCGCCGACCAGCGCGGCACAAGGCCTCACGATGGTGGTGCCGCTCTATAACGAAGCGGCTTCGCTCGAACGTTTGCATGCGCGGCTGATCGAGGTGGCGCAGCAGCTGAAGGCCAAGCGCGCGCTTGCCTGTGAGTTGGTCTATGTCGACGACGGCAGCCGCGACGGCACGCTTGCCATCGCCCGCGATCTGCCGGCCACCGGCGCCGACGTTCAGGTGGTTTCGCTGTCGCGCAATTTCGGCAAGGAGGCGGCGCTCGTCGCCGGCCTCGAATATGCGCGCCGCGGCGCGGTGCTGTTCATCGACGGCGACGGTCAGCATCCGCCGGACATGATTGAAACGCTGGTCGGACATTGGCTCGATGAGGATTGCGACGTCGTCTATACGGCGAAGGCGCACCGCGCCGGCGAGTCCTTGCTGCGCCGTATTTCGGTGAAGGCGTTCTACACGCTGATCAATTGGGGCGCGAAGCCGAAAATCCCGGAAGACGCCGGCGACTTCCGTCTGTTGTCGCCGCGGGCGGCGAACGCGCTGCGGCAACTGCCGGAACGCAACCGTTTCTTCAAAGGCTTGTCGAGCTGGATCGGCTTTCGCCAGATGCGGGTCGACTATGAGCCCGAGCCGCGCGCCGATGGCTCAAGCACATGGAATCTGCGCCGGCTGATCGGACTGTCGATCGACGGCGTGACCGGCTTCTCGGTGGCGCCGCTGCGGCTCGCCACCGTGCTCGGCATGGCGCTCGCGGCGATCGCCTTCATGTATGGCCTTGAGATCGTCTACGAGACGCTGGTCTACGGCACCCAAGTGCCCGGCTATCCGTCCTTGTTCGTCGGCGTCATGGTGCTCGGCGGCGTGCAGCTCATCATGATCGGCGTGGTCGGCGAATATATCGGCAAGATCCTCGAAGAGATCAAAGGCCGGCCGGCCTATTTCGTCGCCGAGCATGACGTGAAGCCGGCCCAAGAAACGCAATCCAGTATGCAATCCGATATGCAACCCGATGCGCAGTCAGGCGCGCGGGCGGCAGTGCCCGGCGCACGCACCGCGGCCGAATGAGTGAACAGCAACCGCGGCGTGTCTGGCTTGTTGCCGACGACTACGGCATTTCGCCCGCAGTGAGCGCGGCGATCCGCGATCTCATTGCGCGAAATCGTTTGAGCGCCACCTCGGTCATGACCTTAACGCCGAGCTTTTCGCAGAGCGAGGCCGATGCGCTCCGCGACGCTGCCGGCTCCCGCGCCGCGATCGGTTTGCACGTGACGCTGACGGGTCCGTTCAAGCCTCTGACGACAAATTTTGCGCCGCTGCGCGACGGCGCGTTTCCGATGCTGGCGGCAATGGCGGGACGCGCGCTCGCGCATTGGCAAAATCCCGCTTTGCTCGAGGCCGAAATTCTGCGCCAGTTCGCGGCGTTCGAAGACGCCTTCGGCCGTGCGCCGGATTATGTCGACGGCCATCAGCACATTCATGTGTTTCCGCAAATCGGCCAAGCGCTGTTGCGCGCCGTCAAAACCGCGGCGCCGCAGGCGTGGGTGCGCCAATGCGGCCGTGCCCAAACGGCGCCCAAGAGCCTGTCCGATCCGAAAGGTTATATTCTCGACGCCTTGAGCCGGCGCTTTCGCCGCCTCGCCAAAGCACAAGGCGTGCGCACCAATCCGGCTTTCGCCGGCACCTATTCGTTCGCGCCGGGCGCCGAATTCGACAAACTGTTTCCGGGATTTCTCGACGGCCTCCCGGATGGCGGCCTCGTCATGTGTCATCCGGGCAAGGTCGACGACGAATTACGGCGGCTCGATCCGCTGACGACGCTGCGCGAATGCGAATACGCCTATCTCCTGAGCCAGGATTTTGTGCGCGCGCTTGCCGCGCGCGGTTACGTGCTGGCGTGATCCCCTCGCCCGCTCACTTTGCTCGCGCGGCGTCGGCCGCGCTGATCCCCTCCAACGCGAGGCCGAGTGTGACGCCTTCATCGATGATGCGGCGCAGCTTCTGACTCATCGCGATGCGCGTATACTTCGTGGTGAGCGATGGCAGCTTGGCAAGCCCTTCCGCGATCTCGCGGGCGCGGACCAGCAGCTTGTCCGCCGGAACAATTTCGTTGACCGCGCCCCAGTCCTTCGCCGTCTGGGCATCGAGCTCCTGGCGGGTCAGGATAAAATAGCGGCCGCGTATGCTGCCGATGGCTTCCTGCCACAACAAATGGACGCCATCACCGGACGCGACGCCTAATTCGAAATGGGGTTTGTCCTGAAAAACGGTTGAAGGCGTCGCCAGCACAATGTCGGCAAGCAAGATGTACTCGGAGTGCAGCCGCACAGGGCCGTTCACTGCGGCGATCAGCGGAACTTCGATATCGAGAATGTTCATGAGGACTTTTCTGCCCTCGCGATAAATTTTGTCGTAGCCTTGCGGGGTGGAAAAGTCGAAACCTTCAGGACTGATTGTCTCCATAAAGGCGTCGCCGCTGCCGGTCAGGATGACAACGCGATTATCGCGGTCGGAACCGACGGCGTGAAAGAGGTCGACGAACTGTTCGTGGGTATATCCGTTGAAGGCCAGAGTGCCGCCATTTGTGTGAAGCGCCACTTCCAGCACACCGGTTTTTGAGCGGGTCAGGCGAGCGTTGGGAAAGCTGTCGCGATAAGCGTCAAAGTGACTCATGACTAGCTCCTTCAGAAACTCTGCTGCAAAATATCGCTGTGCGACGAAACGCAGTTATTCGGACATGGAACAACTAATCGACAAACGGGGCAATCAGTTCCACGGCTGCAATAAGGCTCTTTAGGTGAGCAGCCCGGCGAGTGCGCATGGTCACAGCTGAAAGGCCCAAAATTGGTAAGCCGCTTCCAGACTAGCTCATCATCCAGTGACGGTGGAAACAGGAATGAGAGGGAACGACATCATGAATCAAGTAAACCAGCTTATTCTTTATGTCTCGCGGACCATCCCGTTCCGGAGCGGTCTCGACAATTATTTAATTCGCGGTGCGATGGTTTTTACGTTCTTCGCCTTCAGCATCCAAAAATGGAGCCAGTACACCGTCGAGATGCTCGTCCCCTTGATCAGCCATAGCCCCGTCGTCTTCTGGTTGCTCCCAGCCTTCGGCGTCCGGGGCGCGGGCTACTTCCTCGCCACCACCGAAACGATCTTCGGCTCGCTCATTTTCCTTGGCTATTGGAGCCCGAGGCTTGGCATCTTGGGCGCGCTTGGGTCGATCGCTACCTTCATCGGCACCACCAGCATTATTCCCTTCCTCCCCGATGGCTGGGCCCACGAAGCCGGTGGATTTCCGATCATGACCTTGCCACTCGGTTTCCTGATGAAGGACGTGCTGTTCCTCGCCGCGTCATTCTATCTGCTCAAGCAGGATCTGACGCGCGCGGCGCGGGAGATAACCTAGACCGCCTGCGGCCTGTTGCGATCGATTTACGAGTGCACGCCCTAGATCACCACCACTTTGGTGCCGACCTTCACGCGGTCGTAGAGATCTTCGACGTCCTGATTGCGCATGCGGATGCAGCCCGACGACACATTGGTGCCGATGGTCCAGGGCTCGTTGGAGCCGTGGATGCGGTAGAGCGTCGAGCCGAGATACATCGCGCGCGCGCCGAGCGGATTATCCTCGCCGCCGGGCATGTAGCGCGGCAGATCGGGCCGCCGCTGCAGCATGTCGGCGGGCGGCCGCCAATCCGGCCATTCCTTCTTGGCGGTGATGGTCTTGACGCCGGCCCAGGTGAAGCCCGGCCGGCCGACGCCGATGCCGTAGCGCATCGCCTTGCCGCCGTCCTCGACCAGATAGAGAAATTTGTTCGGCGTATCGATGACGATGGTGCCGGCCTGTTCGTCGCCGCGATAGTCGACGGTCTGGCGATCGTATTTCGGATCGATCTGGTAGTTCGCCATGTCGCCTTGGCCTGACGGCGCGAAACCTTGCTGCCCGCCGGCTTGCGGATCCGTCTGATAGTCTGGCGCCGCCGGCTGATACGTGCTCGGCTGCGCCGCCGGATGCCCGAACAGCGCGCCAAAGAGACCGCCGCCGTTCGACTGCGGCGGCGGCGGCGGGGCGTAGCCTGCCGGCGCCGGCTGGGCTGGGGTGAACAGGCCCCGTTGCGGCACATAGACGTTCATGGCTTGACCGGGGACTTGGCCAGGAACCGGTGCGGGCGCGGCCTGCGGCGCCTGCTGTTGCCCGGCGTAAGTCGGCTCGCCGGGCGCATAGGGCGAGAAAATATTCTGAATGGAATCGGCATAAGCCGAGCCGGACAGTGCGCTCAGCGCGAGCGCGGACATGCAGATACGCCGCATTGCTTGACCCGTTACTCAGTTACACATCGAGCGGATCGCGCGCTTGAGGCGAATTCGGCTGCGCCGCAGCGCGCGTGCTCACGGGACAAGTACAGGCTGAAAACTCGACCTTTAGGTTAATAAATTGCCGCAGTGATTTATTTGCACATCGTTCATCAAGTTACAGTTGATTTTTGGTGAACGCCGCCGCTGTTTGGTTAATCAACCGTTGCGCGACGGCGGCTGCTTCCCTCACCTGCCGCGACGGCGCGTGAACGCGGTATTAAGCCGGCAAATCCTAAGCTCGAACGGCAAGCGATTGATTGCAACGCGTAGTTGGTAAAGCGATGGGCGCGCCGCGCAAAGTCTTCCGGATCGAAGAGACGCCGAGCGCCCGGCTTGCCGATGACGGCGCGGAAGCTTCGCTTCGCCATGCCGAGACCATGCAGGCGCAGATCTTGCAGGAACTTGCCGCACTGCGCTCGGCCTTTGCCGCGCCCGCGTCGCCCGCGTCACGGCCGGATATGAGCCCTAGCCTTGCCGGCACAGCGACCGGACGGCTGACCAGCGAGCTTCATCTCATCGCCGATCGGCTCGCCGGCGGCGACGCCGGCAATGGCGACGACATCGATGCGGTGCCGCTGACCCGCATCGCCAACGAGCTTCTCGCTGTCACCGACGGAACCGAACAGGCCACACAGAAGATCCTCGCCGCCGCCGAAGAGATCGATCAGCACGCGAATAATCTTTCCGCCGCGCTGAAAGGCAAGATTGAACAGGGGCTGGCGCAGGACATCCAGGATCTCGTCATCCGCATTTTCGAAGCCTGCAATTTCCAGGATCTCAACGGCCAGCGCGTCGACAAAGTGATGACGACGCTGAAATTCATCGAGGATCACATCACCAGCGTGCTCGACGAGATCAAGACCATGTCGACGCTGACGTCAGGCGACGGCGCGCAATATCTGCACGGCCCGCGGCTCGAACATGACACCGGTCATGTCTCGCAGCTCGATATCGACGCGATCTTCGATACCTAGTTTACACGGTCAGGCTAGCGTTATTGCGGCCGCGGCGGTGGTGGCGCGGCGGGCGGGCGTGGCTTGCCGCCGGCGCGGGCAACACCTTCGGGCGCGCAGCGCACGTAGACGCCGGTGCCATAGCGGCCGCCGACTTCGGGGTCCATCCACTTCAGCACCATGGTGCGGCCGTCGAACGACACGATCTCACGGTCCTGCGCGCCGCCGGCGTCGCCGGGCGGACCGATATAGTTCTTGCCGCTGGCCGAGCCCTTGAGCTGCAATTCCTGTAATTGCGCGCTGTCGGCGAGATACATCATCACGCCGCCATTGGGGCCGCGGGTGATCTCGACCGGCTGGCCGCATTGGCCGCGCGCGGCCGCCGCGGTCCGCGCCAGATCTTCATCCTTGTGGAAGGCGCCATAACCCCAGCGGCCGACAACCTCTTCCGGCCGATATTGCGAGGCGATCGCCGGCTGGCCCATCGGCGCCGCCGAAGTGTCCGGGGGCGGCGCCGTATTGGTGGTGCAGGCCGAGAGCGCGAACGCCGACAAAGCCGCGACACTCAGCGCCAAACGCAGGGACAATGCGCTCATGAAGGGTCTCCCCCAAAACCTGCTTTGACCGGGCAAACCGAGACAGCGCCTGGCCGCATATTGGCGCGAGGCCGCGCCGGAACCGAATCCGGCGCGAAATCTAGCCTTTCGATCTTTAGACTTTGTTTCAAACCGTACCACCGGCTCAAACAGTCCTCAAAGATTACGGCTCGCTTTTGGCGGTTATGCCGCCGTTACGGCGGCCGGAACCATTCCGCCGCGCGCGAGATTGCGCCTTGCTTGCGGCAGGCTTATTTGCAGCAGCCTTGCTTGCGGCAGGCTTGCCGGCAGCCTTCGACCGCGGATCAACGAGCGGCGCCGATTTGTGGATGCTCAAGAGCCGCATCGCCTCCGGATCGTCGAAGAAATCGCTGTCGGCGCGCAGCCCCGCGGCATGGATGCCGGCGATGGCGCAGATATCGTCCATCTCGTTGGCGTCGCCGGTGACGCCGATCGCGGCGATCACCTCGCCGTCCTTGGCGCGGATCAGCTGTCCGCCGCCTTCCAGGAACAAAGGATAATCGGCGAGGTTTTCGATCGATTGCATGAACAACGGCTTTTCGTTCGCCTTCTGCAGCACGAGCTTTGACGGCCGCCCGAGCGCCAGCGAGGCATAGGCTTTGCCGTAGCAGACCTCGAAGCGGAGCATCGAGGCATTGTCCTGCTTCTGAAACGCCTTCACCCGGCCGCCGGCATCGAGGACGATGGCGGTCATCGGACGGCATTTATGCTTTTTGGCCGCGGCGAAGGTCGCAGCGATAATCGTATTGGCCTCATCGAGGCTGAGCGCACGCATCAGCGGTATTTCCCCATTTCAAAGCTTCGGTCGGACGATCGGCCTCGCCTGCCTAGAATAGACGTTTGCTGCGGCCAAGCCACTGGCATCCGTGAGCAGTGCGCCACGCTCGTACCTCAGCCAAATGAAAGCGCGCTGCCGCGAGCCGACTTGACTCCGCTTAGCTGACACCTTATTTCCGCAACGCTTGCCTAGCACTCAGCTTTATTGAGTGCTAAGCCACTGCGAAACAACAGATTTTCTGCAACGCCAAAGCCGCCATACGCAACGTCGGGAGCGGCAAAGAGGGTAATCATGGCGAAACTGAAGTTCCGGCCGCTGCATGACCGCGTCGTCGTCAAGCGCATCGACGCCGAGGAGAAGTCCAAGGGCGGCATCATCATTCCCGATACCGCCAAAGAGAAGCCGCAAGAGGGCGAAGTCGTCGCGGTGGGCCCCGGCGGCCGTGACGAGAACGGCAAGCTGATCGCGATCGACGTCAAGGCCGGCGACCGCGTGCTGTTCGGCAAGTGGTCGGGCACCGAGGTGAAGCTTGACGGTGACGAACTCCTGATCATGAAGGAGTCCGACATCATGGGTGTGATCGCCTGAAACTACGACACCAGCCGCTCACCCTTCGAGGCCTGCTTCGCTGGCACATCAGGATGACGGCGCAAAAAACAGAATCCCCAGGAGAGTAATGACATGGCTGCGAAAGACGTAAAATTTTCCGGCGACGCTCGCGACCGCATGCTGCGCGGCGTCGAGACGCTGGCCAATGCGGTGAAAGTAACGCTCGGCCCGAAGGGCCGTAACGTCATCATCGACAAGAGCTTCGGCGCTCCGCGCATCACCAAGGACGGCGTCACCGTCGCCAAGGAGATCGAACTCGAAGACAAGTTCGAGAATATGGGCGCGCAGATGGTCCGCGAGGTCGCCTCGAAGACCAATGACGTCGCCGGTGACGGCACTACGACGGCGACCGTGCTTGCGGCCGCCATCGTCAAGGAAGGCGCCAAGGCGGTTGCCGCCGGCATGAACCCGATGGATCTCAAGCGCGGCATCGACCTCGCGGTCGCCGCCGTGATCGAAGATATCAAGAAGCGCGCCAAGAAAGTGGGCTCATCGTCGGAAGTCGCCCAGGTTGGCACCATCTCCTCGAACGGCGATTCGGCCGTCGGCAAGATGATCGCCAACGCGATGCAGAAGGTCGGCAACGAAGGCGTCATCACGGTCGAGGAAGCCAAGGCGCTCGACACCGAAGTCGAGATCGTCGAAGGCATGCAGTTCGACCGCGGCTATCTGTCGCCCTATTTCATCACCAATGCCGAAAAGATGATCGCCGAGCTCGAGGATGTCTATATCCTCCTGCACGAAAAGAAGCTGTCGCAGCTGCAAGCCATGCTGCCGGTGCTCGAGGCGGTGGTGCAGTCGGGCAAGCCGCTCCTGATCATCGCTGAGGACATCGAGGGCGAGGCGCTGGCCACGCTCGTCGTCAATAAGCTCCGCGGCGGCCTCAAGGTCGCGGCCGTGAAGGCGCCGGGCTTCGGCGATCGCCGCAAGGCGATGCTGGAAGACATCGCCATTCTCAGCGGCGGCCAGCTCATTGCCGAAGACCTCGGCATCAAGCTCGAAACCGTGACGCCGGCGATGCTCGGCCGCGCCAAGAAGGTCGTGATCGAGAAGGAAAAGACCACGATCGTCGACGGCGCCGGCAAGAAGAAGGACATCGAGGCCCGCGTCAATCAGATCAAAGCGCAGATCGAAGAGACCACCTCCGACTACGACCGCGAGAAGCTGCAAGAGCGTCTCGCCAAGCTCGCGGGCGGGGTCGCTGTGATCCGCGTCGGCGGCGCGACCGAAGTCGAAGTGAAGGAGAAGAAGGATCGCGTCGAAGACGCGCTCAACGCCACCCGCGCCGCGGTTGAAGAAGGCATCGTGCCGGGCGGCGGCGTTGCGCTGCTGCGCGCCAAGAAGGCGGTCGGCAAGCTGTCCAACAGCAATCCGGACGTCCAGACCGGCATCAATATCGTGCTCAAGGCCATCGAAGCGCCGGTGCGCCAGATCGCCGAGAATGCCGGTGTCGAGGGCTCGATCGTCGTCAACAAGATCCTCGAGAACAAGTCGGAGACCTTCGGCTTCGACGCGCAGAACGAGGAATATGTCGACATGCTCGACAAGGGCATCGTCGATCCGGCGAAGGTCGTGCGCGCGGCGCGCGCGGCGCTGCAGGACGCAGCCTCCGTCGCCGGGCTTCTGGTCACGACCGAGGCCATGGTCGCCGAACTGCCGAAGGAGCAGCCTGCCATGCCGGCAATGCCGGGCGGCGGCGGCATGGGCGGCTTCTAAGTCGTCCCAGATGAACGACTAACGTTTTCGATACGGCAAGTCGTAAAGGGCGCGGAGCAATCCGCGCCCTTTATTTTTCTGCAGCAATGACGTTGCCTAATTGCGCAGCCCGTCAAGCACGATCGCAAATTTCGTGCGCAGGCTGCGGACGCCCTGCCCGACATCGGGCTTGGCTTCGTGGATCCAGCTTCGGATCTCGCCGAGATAGATTTTGTAGATCAGGTTTCCGGCGACAGCGGCGTTGCCTTTGAATTTGAGCTCGCCGCGCTTTTTGGCCTCCGCGATGATTTCACTGTGCCAGCTCTCGATGCGGCGCATGCGTGCGCGATAACGTGCGCATTGCTCGCCGAAATCGATCGAATGCGGCTCGTAGAACGTCATCTCACGAAAAGCGTAACGGCCGAGCGTCAGATTGGCGGCGAAATAGACGTACCAGGGCCGCGCCAGGGCGCACAGCCGGTCGAGCACGGGCTTGGCTCCGGGCAAATCGCGGTGCGCCAGTTCGGCAACCGGATCAAGTTCATCGTTGAGCACGAGAAACAACAAGTCCCGCTTGTCGCGCGCATAGACGAACACGGTGCCGATCGAGACATGGGCGCGGCGCGCGATTTCGCGCGTGGTCGCCGCGTCATAGCCGACCTCGCTGAATACTGCCTTGGCGGCTTCCTTGATGCGCCGCTCTTTCTCGCTTTTGCCGCGTTCGCGCAGGCCCGCGCCGCGGGCCGGCGACGGAGACGTCGGTCGTACGGAAAATGGGCCGTCAGTTCGAGGTAAGGGTTCGCTTGCCATATCCGTTAGCCGTGCGCTCGTGCCACGGGGGATGCCCGATTGACAGCATATCCTATAAAATCATAACGTGCTCAAAAATAAGCATGCTCAAAATTGGGCGGATAGCACAAGGACGGCCACCATGATTCATGCGCGCAGGCTTGCGCATGCGACATTCGAGACCCCGGATGTCGAGCGTCAGATCGCCTATCACACCGACATTCTCGGGCTCACCCTCGTCGAACGCGACAGCGAGGCCGTTTATCTCGCATCGACGCTCGACCATCATTCGGTGCTGATCAAGCATGGCAGCGCGGCTGCCTGCCGCCGGCTGTCATTCCAGATCGGCCCGAACGACGATCTCGGCGAACTCGCGCGCCAGCTGTCCGACCTTGGCGTGGCGTCAGAGCGGCGCAACAGCCCCTTCCCGTCGGTGCGCGAATGCTTGTCTTTCAACGATCCCAAAGGCACCGGCATCGACGTCTTCACGCAATACGAAGCGGCGCGGCAGGACTTCAAGAATACCGGCATCGTGCCCAACAAGCTCGGCCACGTCGCCTTCACCGTCACCGACATCAAGAAGATGGTCGAGTTCTATACCAAGGCGCTCGGCTTCCGCATTTCCGATTGGATGGGCGACTTCTTCGTCTTCATGCGCTGCGGGCCGGACCATCACACCGTGAATTTCGTCCAGGCCAAGTCCGACAAACTGCATCACATCGCCTTCGAGCTGAAGGACTGGGCGCATGTGGAGACGGCCTGCGATTTCCTCTCGCGCCATGACATTCGCCTGGAATGGGGCCCGGGCCGCCACGGCATCGGCCACAACATTTTCACCTATCACCGCAACCCCGACAATCAGATCACCGAATTGTTCACCCAGCTCGACACGATACTCGACGAGGACCTCGGCTATTTCGAGCCGCGGCCCTGGCACCGCGACAAGCCGCAGCGGCCGAAAGTGTGGACGCCGGGCCCGAGCGCCGCGAACTATTGGGGCGCGCCGCCGCCGCCCGGCTTCCTCGATTAGCCTACTCGCGCGAGGCCAGCATGGCGTCCGAAGCAAAGCCGCAATCCTCTGCAACAGCCGAAGAGCTGATGGCGAAGATGCTGAAGAAGCGTCTTTACGCCGTGATCTGGAAAAGCTTCGGCAAGCCGGACCTGATCAGGCAGAATCTCGCCAAGCATCTGCAATTCATGATTGGCCTGGAAAAGCGCGGCGCGCTGTTTGCCTCGGGGCCCTTCGCGCCGGGCAATGGCGCGCAGATCGGCGACGGCATGACCATCCTGCGCGCGGTGTCGCTCGACGAGGCAAAGGTCTTCGCCAATAGCGATCCCTTCGTCATTGCCGGCGCGCGCAGTTACGAGATCCGCGAATGGACTCTCATGGAGGGCCGCATCGGGATCAGTCTCGATTTTTCCGACAACTCATACCGGATCGACTGACATGACGATCAACAGCGTGGGCGTGATCGGTCTCGGCAAGATGGCGATGCCGATCGCAAAACTGTTGCTCGCCGGCGGCACCCGAGTCGTGGGCTACCGCCGCAGCGCAATGACGGATTTCGAGAGCTTTGGCGGCATCGCCAAGGCGTCGCCGGCCGAGGTCGCCGCGGACTGCGATTTCATCATTTCCTGCCTGCCCTCGCCGGAAGCTCTCGACGATGTCGTGACCGGCCCGCACGGCCTCATCCACGGCGTGCGGCCCGGCCAGATCGTGCTCGAGCTCGGCACCTATGCGTTCGCAGTCAAGGAGCGACAGCGCGTCGCGCTCGCCGAAAAGGGCGCGATCTTCATCGATGGCGAAATCTCGGGCACGCCCGGCATGGTGGCGGAGCGGAAATCTTCCGTGTTCATCGCCGGCGACGCCGAGGCTTGCAGGGCCGCCGCCGATGTGGTGAAGAGCTTCACCAATGTCTGCACCTATTTCGGCGCCTTCGGATCGTCCATCAAGGTCAAGCTCATCGCCAATTTATTGGTGACGCTCCATATCGCGGCGGCCGCCGAAGCCATGGCGCTGGCGCGCAAGACCGGCATGGATATGGGGCAAGTGATCGATGCCGTCGCCAGCGGCGCCGGCTCGTCGCGCCAATTCGTCATCCGCGCACCTTGGATGGCCGAAGGCAGATTCGCGCCACCGCAGGGCAGTGTCGAACTGCTGTCGCATTATTTCGAGCCGATCCGGTCGATGGCCGCGGAATTGAATGTCGCAACGCCGCTGCTCGATCGCGCCATCGAAATCTACGACAAAGCCAAGGCCGAAGGCCGCGGCGCGCAGGACGTTGCCTGCCTGGTCGATGTGGTCGGGGCAATGCCGCGGGCGCGTGATTGAGGAACAAGAGGCCACGGCATTCGAATAGGCCACTTGTCCAAATCGAGGCGAGAAATCTTTCGCGCCACTGACCGACCAAATCCGCACATTGTCGCGCGTTCCCCCCAGGCCTATCCTTAAACCAAACCACAATTGCCGCATCGTGAGGCGACACAGGACTGGCGCGACCGGCCATAGCGCCCCACGTTTCCAATGGTTCCGAAATGATAGTCGGAAACGCAGGTGGGAGATTGAGATGGACGAACAAACCGTGCGGGCGGCGCTGGATCGCCATTGGGCTGCTTCCGACGCGAACGATTTCGAGGTCGAACATGAAATCTATCGCGAGGATGCGGTGCTTGATTATCCGCAATCGGGCGAGCGGATCCGCACCCGGCACAACATTCAAGAAAGTCGCACTGTCCAGCCAAACAAGAAGCGGTTTACGGTCCAGCGAATTATCGGCAGCGGCGATCTCTGGGTCACTGAATTCATACTCAGCTATGACGGCGCACCATCTTACACGGTGAGCATCATGGAATTCCGTGACGGACTGGTGGCCCACGAAACGCAATATTTCGCCGATCGGTTCGACCCCGGACCTTCGCGTGCGCATCTTGTCGAGCGCATAGACGAAATCACGCCCAATGCCGACCGCCAGCCCGCTGCAAAGGCGTAAAGAATTGCGGGAACGGTGATATTCCCGCCTCGTCTCAACCTCCCTCTAGCTTTCGAAAGCCGGATCGATCGGGACGCGATAGCCGTTGGCGAGGCGGTTGGTCTCGTTGGCCATGCCGACCACTGCCATCAGTTCTGCGAACTGCTGCGGCGTCATGCCCGCTTTAGCCGCCGCGGCACCGTGACTAGCGGTACAGTAGCCGCAGCCATTGGTGACGGAGACCGCGAGATAGATCATCTCCTTGACGAGAGGATCAAGCGCTCCGGGGGCCATCACCTGCTTGACGCTCTCCCAAGTGCGCTTGAGCGTTGTCGGATCGTTGGCGAGATATTTCCAGAAATTGTTGACGTCAGGCACGTTCCGCGTCGTTTTGATGTCGTCATAGACGGCCCTCACCTCGCCGGAGCCATCGGCATATTCGATCGGTCTAGGTTTGCTCATGTCGTTGCTCCTGCTCAAGGCAATTCCGCGCGATTTGAGTGATGATTCAACGCCGATTTGATAATTTTCTCGCGTTCCATGCGGCCCCGATAATCTAGCTCCGGAACGGGTAAAAAGCATGTCCGGCACGAGACTCAAGTTGACAGGAAATCGGGCGGAAGGGATCATCCGTTTCTAAGAGCAGGCGCAAAACCTTGCGGCAACAACGGGAGGACGCGTTATGGCTATTCCAAATATGAAGAAACCTCAGCTCGCTGTCATGAATGCGGTGCACGACTTGCCGGTGCTGGTCGCGCGCGACAAGGGCTTCTTCAAAGACGAAGGTCTCGACATCGACTTCGTGACGACGCCGGGAATGGCCCAGGTCACGACCTCTCACGCCGTAAAGTTCGATTCCATCTTCGACCGTCCGCTCGACTCCGTTTACAATGACGGCGGCATCGACCAATACCGCATGTGCGAATGGGGCATCATGAAACGCGCAGTCGAAGCCGAGACGGTCGGCTTGCGCGGGCGCAAGATCGTCGCGCTGGGCGCCTCGATGTCGTCTTTCGCCATCGTCGTCGACAAGGATTCAAAAGCCTACGAGCCCGAGCAATTGAAGGACCAGGAGATCGCCGTGACGCCGAATAACGGTTCGCATTTCACCACGCTGAAGATGATGGAAGGCTTTCTCGCGCCCGAGCACGTCAAGACGACGAACGCCGGATCGATGCCGAAGCGCATCGAAGCATTGCGCAGAGGTGAAGTCGCCGCGGTGAGCCTCATGGAGCCGTGGATCAGCTACGCACAAAAACTGGGACTGCGCATCCTGATCGAATCCCATTCGACCCGCAGCGAAGCGGCGAGCGACGAACTCGATGGCAAGACGCTCGCTGCGATGTTCCGAGCCCAGGCGCGGGCGGTCAAAGAGCTGGAAAGGGATCCGACGCCCTATGCCCACTATCTCACCCAAGAAACGGGCGGATTGTTGCAGCCCCACGAGCTGCAGTCCTGGCGGCTCCTCCACGCGGCGCCTCAGCCCTACACGCGCGAGCGGTTCGACGACACCTATAACTGGACGGTGAAGTGGAACATGACCGTGCCCGGCGCCACCTTCGAGAACATCGTCGACAACCGCGCCTTCGAATAGGACGGCGATCCAAGCGTTCTCGATAAATCCGAGTTCGTCCGGCGCGCCTTCAAAGTGAGGTAGCTGTTCTTCTACGAAGTGCTGAATCCGCCATCTGCGGAGGTCTTGGCCGTGAAGTTCGAAGGCGGATGCTATTGCCGTAAAATTCGCTACGTGGCAGACGGCGAACCTCGCCTCAAGGCGCAGTGCCATTGCCGCGAATGCCAGTATATCAGCGGCGGCGCGCCGAACATGTTCATGCTCGTGGCGCCGGAAGGCTTTCGTTACACGAGCGGCGAACCGCGCAAATTCTCGCGTTCCGATCTTGAAAGCCCGGTGACGCGCGAATTTTGCGGCGAATGCGGCACCCATCTCACGGCGCGCCGACCGGGTCTGCCGTTGATTATCCTAAAGGTCGGCACGCTTGATGATCCTGGTCTGTTTGGCGCGCCGCAAATGGCGATCTATACCGTCGACAAACAGCCCTTCCATATTGTTCCCGAAGGCTTGCAGACATTTGAGCGTTTGCCTCCGCGCTAACCGAAGGCGCTTCTCTCGTTCGCGGGCGCTCAACCGATCGACTTGTAGCTGAGGCGGCGTTCGCTGGCCTCTTGAATTTCGGCCAGGAACTTTTCGACTTGAATCTTTAAAGCATTACTTTCGCGTGACAGGGCTTGTGTGGCCGATAAAACCTGCGCCGACGCGGACCCCGCCTCAAGCGTCTTGTGGCTGAGGCCTGCTAGATTTCTTGCGACATCGGTCGCTCTTTTTCCAGAGTCGCTTGCGTAATGCGCAATTTCCCGTGTTGCCGCGTCTTGCTCTTGTACTGCGTCTTGAATCGACAGCGACCCTTTAGAGAAGAGACCAATCGTCCGCCTGATCTCCTCTATCGCGACAGCTGACTCTCGGGCGTGGCGCTGCATCTCCGTCACTTGTCGTCCGACCCGCTCGGTCGCCTGGGCGGTTTGTTTGGCCAGGGATTTTACTTCTGACGCGACAACCGCGAAGCCGCGGCCCGCAGCGCCGGCTCTGGCGGCCTCAATGCTCGCGTTGAGCGCAAGTAAATTGGTCTGGTCTGCTATATTGGTTATCAGCTCTACGACCGCACCAATCTGCTCCGCCTCTTTTAGCAGGTGCGTGAAACCGGCAATAGTCTTCTCGGCCTGCGCGACAGCCTCATGAGCGGTTGCTGTGGCTTGGCTTGCCTGAAGGCTGATTTCGCCCGATGACGACGTCATTTGTTCGGTTGACGTAGATATGGAGACTGCATTTTTTGATGCTTCGTCGGACGCGACGGCAACATTTTTCGCGAGTTCTTGGGTATCCTTTGTTGTGTGTGTGAGCGTGCTCGCACATACCTCAAGCTCGTCGGCCGAAGCCGCAAGCGCTGTCACGATGTTGGCGATAACCGTTTCGAAGCGATCGGCGATATGCATAATCTCAGTTTTGCGCTGCCGAGCGGCCTCCTGGTCCGCCGTCAGGCGTTCCGCCGCAAGCCGCTGTCGTTCAATTGCGTTGTCTTTGAATATCTCGACGGCAGTCGCCATCTCACCGAGCTCATCGCCGCGCGCCGTGCCAGGGATGGCTACGGTGGCATCACCGTCAGCGAGCCGCCTCATCACTTCGGTAATTGCGGCGACGGGACGCGTTACGCGTCTAATGACGATGGCTATTCCGCCGAGTCCCGCGAGAATGGCGACAAGGAGCAGCCCAAGGTGAATGAGGAGGTTCTTGCCGGCTTGATCGAGCTGCCTGAGAACATGCCGGTGCGCGGCTCCAAGGGCGCCGTTGGCGACGTCAGCGAGCCGATCCAAGGCCGCATTTGAGCTCGCGATGACGTCGTCGCTGGAAAAGGCCGCGGTTCTGCCGTTGATCAGCGCGTCATAAACACTCGCACGGATCTTTTCGTATTTTACGAAGGCTTCCTCATTGGCGCTTTTCACGAGGTCAACTATGTCTTGTGGAGCACCAGCCCGTGCCGTGAGTTGGCGAACCACGGGCCAAGTTGTAGTTGCCTGCGTTCGGAGCTCTGTGATGCGCTTTTGTGCGGCCGGCGAAAGTTGACCTGCAATGACGCCTTCACTGAGATAGTTGCGTTCCAAACCTATGCCGTCTCGTGCGAGCCAGCTCAGCTGCTTGATCTCGATCAATTCGCCCGTCTCGGCGTCAAACATACGGACGGTGTCGTCAAGAACGCTGAACATCGCTTCGAGCCGATTAACGACATCGGTTGCCGCGTCATTGAAATCGCGAGCGATATTGGGCGGACGGTCATTTAGGGGAACGCTCAGGGCGCGGTCGACCTCGGACCGAATTTTCTGCAATTTAGCGAAGCTCTGCGGGAAATCGGCGAGAAGCTCCTTGCGTGAACCGACACAGTCTATGAGGGCACATTCGCGCAGCATCGCAGTGACGGCTGTTTGCGATTTTGCCCGCAGCTCGGCGGTGAGACGCGTGAAATCCGCTGAAGCCGGTGCGGGCTGACCAAGGGTTGTTCTTGTGGGGCCCCGCTCGACACGGAGGACCTGCAGCGCCGCAAAAACGGAACGTGCTGCTTCCGTATTTTTAGCGACTATTTCGCTCCGTGACCGTTGTTGAAGGTCCGCATAAACCGGGACAAAGAGCACCCCGATCAACAGGACCAGCAGCAGGCCGAAGAGAGAGTGCAGAAGAGTGCCGATGGGTACGACAAATGGCCGATTACCCGTGTTTTTCGAAACATCCGTCATAGCAATATTCGTCCGAGAGGAATTTCGTCAATCCAGGGCAGCGGGGATCGTATTCATAAAGCTTTTGTAAAAAATTAACGTCGTTGGCGAGGTCATTGTGGCCGCCGGCCCGAACCATCAATTCTACTGGTTGCAGCGGTAACTGACTTCTGCCGCTGGCCCTTGGCAGACGCCACGGCCAGCGAGCGTCGCGGCAGCTTTTGGGTGAAAGCGGGCAGCCCAGTGGGAAGTGCGGCGGCAGTTCATGACCCAAAGCGGACATTGACGTCATCGGCTCCCAGCCTAGACTCAAATGAGTCACCGACAGATTTCGACAGCGACAGCAACCCTTTTCCGGGCGCGAATGTCGCCTGATCGTCAGCAACAAGGGAGGCAACCCGTGAAGTATTCAAAGTTTCTACTTCTCACCACCGGGCTCCTTTTGTGTCTCTTGGCCCAAAATGCGCGCCCCTTGTTGGCGGACGGCGTCATCGCGGCGCAACCCGTTTCTTATTCGCCGGGTGATGCGATCGCTTCGCCTTCAGGCGCGACGGCAGGACCTCATAAGCTCAGGATGGCCTGTTACCCTGTGTGGGGCCAATGCACGAAAGATTCCGACTGCTGTACCGGATACTGCAGGGTCGGCAGAGTGACCGCCTATTGCGACAATAAATAATTGGCTGCTCCCGCGCATTTGTGCAGCCGAGCGGTCAGTTCGTGTTTGCGACGGCGCATTGCGTGGACGAGGAGATCGTCGCTTGGCTCGCGCGTCGCGAAAAACGCGCCGCTATCCCCCATTGCGCAGTAGGCGTCTCGCGACGTTGTTGGTCGCTTTGGCTATTTCCGATTTTGGGGTCATAGCAGACGTCGGCATTTTAGCCCGTCGCGTCTCCTAATGATCCAAATGCGACTTGGATAAAAGCGTGCTCGCCCGTTTGGTCCAATGTAACCGGACGCCACGAGAGATTGGCCGCCCGGCATGTCTGGTGGAACCACACCGCGCTTCGTAAGAACATCTTGATATTGGCCAATTCTTCACATCGAAGCGCCGCCATGTCGCCCGATAGGTTATCAAAATCGTTGATTCAGATGCTGGGGCGAGGCGCCGCTTTTGGGCGCGGTCGAGAGGATCTTATGAGCGTAAATGCATACTGGCCCGCAATGTCGTCTGTTTGCTTCATGCTGTTGGCAGCCACATCAGGTCAGGCGCAAGTTGCGCATTCCTTCGGCGCTGGAGCATCCCACAAGATACCTGTTGCGCAACGCGAAAAACGACCGATACCACCGATGCCAATTCCGCACGTCGCTCACTCTCGAAGTGCACTCTCTGCACCACTACCACGGCCGCGACCCCCGGAAGTTGCGCCGCTCAAAGCCGCAGCAGATGTTCCGCGCACGGAAATATCGGCGACTGGATCAAGCGAGAATTCTGGTCCGCCGTCAGAGTCCGGCGCCCATCATAGTCCAGGGCCCACTGCACCCGCGTCGCCTCGTAAGCTGCCACCACCTCCGCCAATAAACGACTGATCTTTTTCGACGGTCTCTGTCGACAAAAGCGATCTCGGCGGCCTCGATTTTTTACAGATGGACTTGTGGCATGTCCGCGACATTGCGCGGCACGACGTCCGCTTTGATGAACAAAGCCGCAATCTGATCGCAATTAATGCGGGCAATTAACGCCGGATTGCCGAACTTGCATCGCATTACAATCGAATTTCGCAGCGACATTTATCTGACGATGATGAGGAGGCGAGAATCATAATGTCAGCACAACGTCGGCGGCGAATTCGCGTGGCTGCTCTTCTGATCGCCAGCTGGAGCGTGCTAGGCAACGCTGCTCACGCGGCCGATTGTCTGACTGCTCCAAACTCTCCCGCGCCGCAGAATAGCCACTGGTACTATCGAACAGATCAGGTGCAACAGCGCAAGTGCTGGTACTTGGGTGTCGTCAACCAACCTTTGCAACAAGGAGCCGCGCCGACTTCGCACGAATTGGCGCTGACCAAATCGCCACAATCCGAGGCGACGGCAAGCCCATACTCGCTTGCAGCTTTCAAGGACTTCATGGCGAGCCGTGGAGGCGGCATGTCCAACGAAGATGTCGAAGGGCTCTACGCTCAGTTCCTAGAATGGAATCGCGGCGCCAAGAACTAGACCAAGAACTAGACCAAGAACTGGGCAAGGGCGCCCAGCATTCCGAGCAACATCGCCGGCCCCAAGCGGACATGCCAACCGCGCCAATCAATGCCCGCTTTCCGGGGAAAGCAGAGACGTCGCGCTCGCCTGGCGCGCGTTAAGCGGCCGCCTGTCGGCGTGATGGAATATCAATGGGCGCTTCACTCTGTGTCGGTTCAAACTGGGCGCGAATCCAGCTCCAAAGCGCCTCGATTTCCTGTGCGGCCCGGCCTCCGCGAGCGTACTCGGTGACACCGAGACCCGCTTCAATCGCATCCTGAAAATCCATGCGCGCGCATAGCGTCGGCTCTGCGAGAACCCCGAGATGCGTTAAACCCTTTGCGGATTGGCTCGTTCGCAAACTGCGGTAGTTCGGTGGGCATTGGTTGAGGACGAACGCAGCTTTACGCTTTGCCAAATAAACGGCGCGAAAAGTCGCCGCGGTTGCGTCTACATCCAAGCACGTTGGACGCGTCGGCAGAAGGCAAAGGTCTGCGGCTTCCGCCACGAAGTGGTCGGCGGCGCCGTCGGCGGCGGCGGTGTCAAAGATCGCGATCGTAAACCCAACGCCAGCGAGCCCCTCGATAATTGCGTGAAGCCGCGATAGGCGTTCCCGTTCGAGCGGTTCGATCACAACCTTGTTCGGGGCATTCGCGGCCGCTCTGCGCTTGCCCCAACGCGACAGCGATGCCTGAGGATCGAGGTCAAGTGCGATCACCGTTTCACCCGCATGCGCGGCGGCCACGGCGAGGGACGCTGCGAGGGTGGTCCGTCCCGCTCCGCCCTTTTGTGTCAGCAATGCAATAGTGCGCATCGAACCTCCGATCCGTCCCTTCCCATACGCCGCCTCCGGCGTCTAACGTCAGCCGACCATGCCCGCGACCGCGTCGGACAGTCGGTCAAGGTTTGGAATCTCGATGTCAACCGCGAGCGTTGACACGGATTTGCCGCGATCCATCTTGATCTGCACCTTGTCCGGCTCGAACGAGACGTGCCGGGCGATTACCGCAAGAATCTCTTCGCGCAGAATGCCCAGCAAATCTTGATGGCGGCATGCGATGCGCTCGTGCGCAAGCAAGATTTGCAAGCGTTCGCGCGCTATGGGCGCGGAGCGTTGCCGAAAGAAATGGAGCAAGCTCATGCTGCCTTCCGTGCAAATAGCTTGTCGAAAATGCTTCTGATTTCGGCGGGAACAAGCATGGGAACCTGCTCACCCTTGAGGCGGCGCGCGGCATCGAAGTAGGCGCGGGCCGGGGCGCTCAGCGGGTTGTTGAGCGTCACCGGCGATCCGACATTGGAAGCGCGCAGCACCTCTTCGCTTTCGGGAATAATGCCTAACAGTGGAGTCGACAAGATTTCGAGCACGTCGTCGATCGACAGCGTCTCGCCACGCGCCGCGCGCGACGAATGGTAGCGTGTGATCAGCACATGCTTGTCGATGCGCTCGCCGCGTTCCGCCTTGGCCGTCTTGGAATCGAGTAGCCCGATGATGCGGTCAGAATCGCGTACCGATGATACTTCCGGATTGGTCACGATGATTGCGGCATCAGCATAGCGCATCGCGAGCGTCGCACCGCGCTCGATCCCAGCTGGACTGTCGCAGATGATCCAGTCGAATTTAGTCCGCAGCTCCTCGATGACTTTTGCCACCCCCTCTTCGGTCAGCGCGTCCTTGTCACGGGTCTGCGATGCTGGAAGCAGGTGCAGGTTGTCCAGGCGCTTGTCGCGAATGAGCGCTTGCGAAAGCCTTGCCACGCCATTGATGACATTGATCAGATCAAAGACCACGCGTCTTTCGGCCCCCAGCACCAGGTCGAGATTGCGCAGCCCAACATCGAAATCAATGACGACAACTTTTGCGCCGTCATGGGCTAAAGCGGCACCCAGGGCAGCGGTAGACGTGGTCTTGCCAACTCCGCCTTTGCCTGACGTTACGACCAGAACTTGCGACATATTACTACCTTTCGTTGTTCTAGTTCATCGCCGAAACTTGCAACTTGCCGCCCTCAAGCCAAGCCTGAGCGGGTCCACGGCGCAGGCGGTCCTCGATGTCGTCGGCCGTTTTGTATTGGGAGTCGATCGCAAGAAGTTCAGCCTCGACGCGATGACAAAATATGCGCGCGCGGGTATTGCCGGTGGCACCCGCCAGCGCCCGGCCGCGGAGCGTGCCATAAACGTGGATCGATCCACCGGCGATGATTTCGGCGCCTGATCCAACCGAACCGAGGACGGTCACATCACCCTCGTTGAAGACCACGGATTGCCCGGAGCGCACCGGATCCTCGATCATCAGCGATGCTGGCTGCTGATTCTGCAGCGCCACGGGGGCGGCCGCGGGAGCCGGCGTGACGGGAGCGATAAGCCCCGGCGGCTCTGAGGTTCGCACGCCGCGGCCGCTGCGAAGGACTGGGGGAAGCCCCGCTTGCCATTTCGCTGGGTCAACCCCTTCGATACCGAGGATGCGGATGTTGCGCTCCTCGAGATTGGCGACGAGCTGGCCGATCGCAGTCGAGCTAAGGTTGACGGCCGATAGATCGAGCGCCACGTGCTGACCGGCAAAAAAACTCTCGGAGCGTTCCAGACTGACGTCGAGCTCGGAGAGCCAATCCATGATGGGCGGTTGCGGCGCGATGGCGAACGCCATGTAGCTGCGCGGCCGGAACATGAGCGAGTTGCGTTGGTGAACGGTGCTCGACACTTTGCTTCCCCGAACTCGATGGTTCTGATTGGTTAACAATCTTGCTATATTCGGTTAACGAATGGTTAACGGCCCCGCTCCCGAACTGCTCCCCCAAGGCTTCGAGCTCAGAAATATCAATTGGAACGCCATCTTCGGCGCAGCGCTCATGCAAACCGCGACGGTGGCGTTCGTGCACAGGCTTCGACGCGTGGCGAGCGCGGCGTGTCCGCTTATGGCCCTTCGCGGACACGCCACTCGTAAAGTGCGACGCCGTCATTTTGCGGCGTGATCCCGCTCGCCGCTTGTCTGGATCAACGGCGCGCCGAGCCGTAAATCGCACATCGGGTCTCGCAGTTGTTCACGCACATATTTCCCTTGCCCGAGCAGTTCGTCAGGCAACGTTGCTGGCATGAGGTTTGCGCCAGAGCAGAAAGCGGCATTGCAACGATGCACACGAGTGCCGCCGCCCAAATCAACTTGGACATGATCGTCTCCTGGTGAAAGCGCAAAAGCGCGACCGGGAGCTACGATGGCCGGCGTGATAACGGCGTGAGCCAAGCGTGAAAAAGGGGGCGGTCTGCCGTGATCGATCGCGCGGCGAGACGAAGTCAGGCCGTTTTTCTTACAATATGCCGGCGGCGGCGAGATGTAGGCCCTGCAAATACCGCGAGTTCTGACGGCCGTCGTCTTCCGAAGCGGCTTTGAGCAATCGTTCCAAGGCTGCCGGATCCGCTGTCGCCTTCATCATTCGGAACTGCTCCCGGCTCTTCGCGCACTCGCCCGTCAACGCATAGGCGGATGCCAGGGCGGCGCGCAACGGCGGCGACGGAGTCGCCAGCGACGCGGCTTCCAGCAGCAAACCGATCGCTTGTTGGTCGTTGCCGAGTTCGAGCTGCGCGATGCCGGCGAATCGCAGCCACAGGCGTTCGTTGGGATCGTGCGAGCTTTGCCGCAGCGCGTTTTCGATACGGCGAAGGCCCTCCGCGGTGCGATGCGATAGAACAAGGGCAAAACCAGCGTGCGCCTCCGCCGGCAGAAAGCTGGGATTGAGCTCTAGCGCCCGATCGAACGACCGGAGCGCCACATCGCGTTGACCGCGTTCGAGATAAATGATGCCGCGCCAATAATATGCCCGTTCACTATTGGGGTCGATCTGAAGCGCCCGGTCGAGCAATGATTCGGCCTGCTCAAGAGTGGAATTTCGCTGGCCCTGCAAATTAGCGCTCGACATCACCTGTCGGGCGGCAAGCCCGATCAGTGCCAGCGCCGAGTTGGGATCACGCCGCAATGCCTCTTGGTACAGCGCTTGGGCCGCAGCGTCGTCGTCCGATGCCGGACTGCGATACTGGATGGTCAGCGCCTTGGCGATCAATTGATGCAACGGCGCAACAGCGATGTTTGCATCATCGAAGCCGCGTGCTGCCGCATAGCTCGCCTGCACTTGCAGGTCACGCGCGATACGCCTTGACAACGCGCTGTCCAGACCGCCGACCGACTCACTGTCTGCGACGTAGTCGCCGGCCCAGACCACCGTCTGATTGGCGGTGTCGGTCAAGCCGACCTGGACGCGAATGGCCAAGTCTTCGCGCCGCACCGAGCCCCACGCCGAGAACCGGATCGGGTTGCCGTTGGCGGATTCCTTTTGGGCAACTGGCGTTGAACGGCCGTCGAACACCGTCAATCCCGAAAATCGCGACACGTTCGCTAGAACGTTCTCCGTCAGCGCGCTGGCGATACCGGTTGTGTCGGCCGCTTGGGATTGAAAGGATAACACGCGCAGGGGGATCGTCGACGGAACTTCCACTCGGGCGAAAATAATGCGCGTCAAATCGGTTCGGATCGCCGGTTCGGAAACGACGCATAAACCCGCTAGGACGGCCGCCGCAAATCCCGCCGCACCAATCGCTGAGGTCATCGCGGCGCGGCCGTCGCGGCGCACGACGGCAGGCGGTTTTGGCGGTGCCGAAATTCGAGCTTCAGACGCAGACGCCGACGTAGACGCCGACGCCATATTGCGCCCTGCTTTTATCTGTTCGATCAGATCGACAGTGTCCGCTTCCGGCGCGACATCGAGCTCCTTTTTGAGAAGCGAAATAAAATTCCTCACTTGTGCGAGCGCCTGGTCGCGACCCAGATGGCGCGCCGTTATCCGCAAGCTCAGCCGAAACCAATCTTCGCGGAGCGGATCGATCGCGGTCAGCCATGATGCGTATTCAACGGCCCGCGCCGCGTCGCCGGATCGGTCCTTCTGCTCTGCCGATGCCGACAAGATTGCGCCGGCATTGGCTTCGATCGCGGCGCGCTCGGCCGACGCCCAGTCGCGAAATGTCTCGCTCTCTATCGCCAAGTCGCCAAGAAATTGTCCGCGATAGAGAGCGGCCACATCACCGGCGGCGGCTTCCGCCCGTGACAACTTGCGTAGCCGATGCGCATCGACGATGAGATTGTTCTTTATCCCGACTGTCTCGCCGTCGATGAGCAACAATTCATCCGCTACGCTGCGGAGGTCGGCACGAAGCGATGCCAGGCACGCGCGCAAATTCTGGCGCGCTTGCCGATCAACCCGGTCCGGCCAAAGCAGCGTCGCAAGCCGCTCGCGGCCGGCCTGCATCGGTTCCTGCATGGCCACGTAGCCCAGAAGGGCCCGCGCCTTTTTTGACGAGATCGGGATGACGTCGTGCGATCGGCTGGGGCAGCGAAGGCTGAAATCACCCAGGAGCCGCAATTCAAACTGTGGACCTGCGCTCATGACCATCACCAGCCATCGACAAGCTTGGCTGCGGCCACACCGTTTCCGCGCCTCTGCTCGTGGTGGAATGTCAACCTGCCGGCAAAGTTTAAAGGTAAGGAGATGGCAGGGCAACCGATCCACCAGTGTCTCCTTCCGGCTCTGCGCGGACGCGCCACGCGTCCTGAAGTAAAGCGGTCACCGCAAATTGCAGCCGAAAAGGTTTGAGAAGCGCGGCTACTTCATTTGGCTTGGGTCAAAATAGAACCGTTCTTCGGCGATTTTTTCACCCTGCCATCGCTGATGGGCCAGTTCCTCGATCCGCATGACGCTGCCTTCGGCACGCACAAATTCGAAGATCCAGTGGATGACCACAAAATCCCCGGACACGAAGACTGGTTTCACACAGGTGGTCCGAATTTCGGTGAAGCGGCCCATAAAGGCACGTTCGCGAGCGACCAGGCTGTCGCGGCCCTTGCGGACCTCGCCCAGGTTATCCTGCATCGCGGCGTCTTCGGTGTAGAAGCGTTCGAGTGCTTCGTCGTGCTTTCCACTGACGACGAGCGCCACGAAATCATCCAATGTTTTTTGACTCGGCATGGTATAGCCCTCTCCGCGAACCTGGCGCATGCAGTGCGGGCGAAAGAGGTTGGCACCATAGTCGTAACGCAATTCGGCAACAAATTATTTTCCCGACAGAACGGCGCCAATGATCCTGCTTTTGAAGGTAAAAGCGGAAATCGATGCCCAAATGATATAAAGCGAGTTGATGAAAAAAATCTTTGGCGCCGCCCTACTGAGCGTCCTCGGGTTAGCCTTCTTCCCGTCCCGAGGAGAGGTGGCCTATGCTGCGGGCGGAGCGGCGGCGGCAGACCTCGTGCAGCACTGCTTAGATCTGGTTCAACTGAACGTCGCCCGAAAGATCGCTCCCGCGCTTCCTGCGACGCCGCATACTGTTCAAAGTCCGGCGAAAATTCTTCCCACTCAGTGTCTGGCTGGGGATCTGGAGGAAATCAAAAGCGCTTTAAAGAACCAAATCGCAAGTTGCGAAAGAAAATCGGCCGAGGAAAAGGCCCAAACGTTTCAGTTCGGCTGTCGAATGGTGAAAAACGAGGATTATTGCCTGAACGCCAATAAGGCGATGCTGAAAATCGCGACCCTACCGAACATGGACTACGCCACCTTCGTGAACCGCGCAGCGCAGGAGTTTGACTGGTACGAGAGCAACGGCGCCCAGGATAACGACGGGAAATTTAAGACGGGAACGACGCGGTTTACCGGGTACTACAGTCCAACGGCCGTCGACGCTTCCGCTGATCCGTCGGATGTGTACCGATACCCGGTCTATGCGGCGCCCGAGGGTCTGACGTACTTTGAAAATCCCAAGTCGGCACTTGGGCAGGGCTGCGGCGTCGACGTGGTCACCAAACTTCCGATCCATTGGTGCATCGACAATAAAGACGGCACCTTCTCCGCACTCCCCACGCGCGAGCAGATCGCTCAGGGCGCCTTGGATGCGAAGAGTCGGAAGATCGCTTATTTCAGAAGTCTATATGATGTTTCTAGTTTCATGCTGGAAGGTGCCGGCAGCGTGAACTTGAAACACAAGGACGGGTCCGTAGAAAGCGTAGTTTTGAATTTCGCCGGTTCGAACGGTCGACCCAATAACATGATCGGTGACGTTCTGAAGTGCGAGAATAAAAAAATAAATGGCTCTCTCGCCGCTTACTACGCCCGTCATCCCGAGGAGGCCTATCGGGACACCGTCCATTACAATTCATCGACAGTCTTTTACAAACGGGGGGTCAGTTACGAAGGCGTTGATCATATCGCCGTCACGCCGAACGCCTCGGTGGCCACAGATCCAACTTCAATTCCCACCGGCACCGTCATCTTGCTCAACGTGCCCGCGGCAAATGCGTGTAAAACCGTCTCCTCAATGGCGGTCGCGCAAGACATCGGCGGACGAATCAAAGGTCCGCATATTGACAGATATACGGGAGCGGGCCCCGCCGCCGGGAGAAAGGCCGAATCGTTTAACAATTCGGGTTTGGTTTTTTTAGCGACTCCCAAGGGAGCCGGGAGCCCAGTCCTCGATTGCAGATCAAAAACGGCGAATTGAAAGTCTAGTTGGTAGCTCGGAGGGCTGTCCCCTCCTGGATGCGCGATCTTGGAACAGACTGTAATTTTGGCTCCTGATCGGCGCGCGGGTACGTCTGGTATCGCTAAACGCGCATTAGCGGAGTGGACGGCGGCGCACGGCGGCAAGGCTAGCACACCGACTTGGCCCAATCGACATTCGCAATCCGGTTACGCGCACACTCAGTATACCAGCGCCCACGCTCCAAGCCGAAACAGCGCGTACCCAAGTACTGCTGCCGAACTGGTCGTAATCGTAAAACTAACAACGACCGTGGCTGTCAGTGAAAGGTAGCGCGAGACCTCGGCCATGACGCTCTCCAGAAGTCGATGCGAAAGCAATGTGATTTTTGGTGCCGAGTGTCCACACCAAAGTCGCGTCGACGTGAACGCAGTTTATGAGTGCGCCTTTCCGGTCACACAAGCTGACACGGGGATTCACGTTATCGGATAATGTTAAGGCCGCCTGCGGTCTCGGCAGCTCTGTCGCTAACCCACCGGGGCAACCATCGAGACTTAGGCGTTGCGTGGCTGACATTGCCAGCTGGCGCGTCGATTACCGGTCGCGCGACGAGACTGCAAGATTTCAGACGCAACGCGATTGTCTGCAACTCGTCACTCTGTGGGTTCTCGCGCTCAAAGGTCGCTATCTCTGCCGCCGTTGCGGATCGCCAGTGTGTTGGCAAAATTAGTCGGCCGCACCCTCGCCACGCGCCGACGCCGATATGCCGGGCAAGGACTTCACCAATGAGTTCGCTGAAGACCCACACAAGTGTTCCGTCCCTAGGTGCGGTCGCGATTGGCTCGTATTTGCCGAGGTCGACCATGGGGTGTCATCCCTTGGGTTTGATCGGGGCCTCACTTACGGCCTGCCAATCTGGCCGTTTAACGGCTGTAATTGGTCAGGAGATGGCCACCCATCGGGCAAATATTGATCAGACGAACTATTTTTGAAGAGAGACGGCTTATTTGGTGCCGGCGAGAGCGGGTTGTCGCGAAATTCAAACTGCGACAGGCTAACGGACGGTCCCAAATATCGTGGCGCGACGCGTTTCGTTTGCCGCTTCTATGCGGGCTTTATGAGAAGGCACCCCGTTCCACCTCGAATTCATATGCGGTTGAGAGCAGATTCAGACCAACAAAGAGCAACGATAAGGCCGAACCGCCGTGAGCATTCGCACGAGTATTGGGCAGGAGACCGCAAAGGTGAAGCGTGAGCGATTCGTTACACCTGTGACATGCCCGCAGTGCGCATTAAACGGCTCTGTAACGTGGGAAGAGGATGAAGGCGGATATCTGGAAACGACAATCAAAAGCATATCGCATGGCTTCATGATCGGTCCCGGTACGGAGATTTATTGTGACGATTGCGGCGTTAAGGCAACTTTTGGTCGAACCTTAAGCCGATCCGAAATGATGACCCGCCACGGATCTTAGCGGTCGAGCCGGTCGTCCGAATGTCGCCGCAGCTTTCGGGGCAAAAAGCGGACATTGACGTGCCCTGTTTCCGGCATTCGCTTTCTTCCGCGAGCACAATTGGGGACGACGCCATGAAAAACGCCAAGCTGATTATTTGCGTGGCAACTGCAACGCTCGGCGCGATCACCCCAGCTCAGGCCCAGGCTCCTCAAGCGGGAGATGCCGCGCCTGTCACAGTCGAAAACTTCATTCGCGCCGAAAGCGATTTGTACCTTAGCGCAGTTGCGTTGAAGAAAGGTGAGTTTCGGGAAGTTCAGCACCTGGGCTGACCCGAAGTCGCGGGAAGCGTTTGAGGGATGCGCAGTCCGCGCTACTGTTAAAAGCGCGGTAGCCAAATCCACACATCCAGCGCCACGAGCGCTATCATAACCGCTAGTGAGCCGGCCAGCGCGATTGCCACCTCGCAAACTTCCTTTATCACGGGGCTCGCTGCCTTGACGGCCCTCGTGACAGCAGAGCGAAAAGCTCGCTCGCCACGCATTTGCATCAGCGTTGCACGTCCAACAAAGCTTACGTTCATCGGTGTCTTTCCTTTTCTTATTTTTCGAGACCCGAATTCCTCACGAGAGTGGCGTTAAGCGGAGGCGCAGCTTTTCGCCGCGCTTGCCAGATTCCATTCTTTCCAAGTTGGCCGGTGCCGCATATGAATTCGAGAGCGAAGCCGACACATTTTTATAAACACGAAATAAGAGAGATTGGTGATGCGCGCGGCCCAGCGCGACGCAGCCCGCCAACGGGATGTCTGCTCAACGGACGCGCCACTCATCCAGATGAAAGTCCGCGTCTATGGGAAATGAAAGACGTTGTTGATATGCTTGAGGCTTGGGAGGCTTCGCAGTGAAAAATATGAATCTAGCTGACGCGGTTTCAATTCTAGTTATGGCCGCGACCGCCATTCTTCTTTTCCCGGTGTTCCATTGGGTGATAGTGCCAATTCGCAGACGGATTCGAAGACCTATCGAACGGCTAATAGAGCGCATGAAAATGCGGCGGCTAACTCGGGTTTTCGATGAAGCCGAGCAGCCTTCAAAAGAAGCCGACCCGAAACATTGAGCCGTCGCCGTTCCAGCAACAATCGTCGTTCATCAATAAGGCAAACGATCCCGCGAGTCTGGACCACTACCGCTCCGTGCCGTCCCTTTTTATGTGACGCGGCAGCTTGACAATCGTCACTATTTCAGTTACATTTTGATTCTCGCTCAGTGAAGGACCCGCGCCGGAGGCACACCGGCGCAGGGAGCGAGGGCGGCGCCCGCGGGCGGCATTGCAAACCGCTCCCGGGCAGCTTCGGGCATCAGCCTCCTGGCACTACAGACCAGGCCGCGAGGTGCTCGCTGGACTGGGACAGGTGAAGGCGGGTAACGCCCGCACAAACTGCGCACGCTTCTGCCCCAGGAATGGGGACGACTACAGGATCGGCGCTAATCCACGTCCCAGGAAGCATG